>Ga0137307_100363_pt1 | contig 65663 bp, 58 predicted proteins | sample NAcewD2O_March_2_FD_97180 | JGI IMG/M metagenome (GOLD analysis project Ga0137307, IMG submission 97180) | Mouse cecal microbial communities from Vienna, Austria - N-Acetylglucosamine amended D2O_March | ecosystem: Host-associated > Mammals > Digestive system > Large intestine > Cecum | place... | reverse complement strand
AATGTTCCTGTTATTCCCCATGGCTTTCATCCTGGTACTCGGTGAAATTGATATCTCCGTGGGCGCAACGGTCTGCCTGTCGGCCACTATGACCTGCATGGCGTCCAACAAAGGGCTGCCCTTCGCAGCCGTGATCCTCACAGCCCTGCTTGTGGGCACAATATGCGGCCTGGTCAACGGCCTGATCCTGACAAACTTCCAGGAGCTGCCGCCCATGATCGTCACACTGGGAACCCAGATTGTATTCCGCGGGATTGCGGAGATCGCGCTGGGAAGCGGAGGGTCCATTTCCCTGACAAATGCGGACGGCTTCCGTATGATCGCCGGAAAAGTCGGGATCATTCCTTACGTTTTCTTTATCGTGATCCTCATGGCCGTACTGTTCAGCGTGGTGCTGGCAAAGACCACCTTCGGACGGAGCGTATATGCCATCGGCTCCAACCGGCTGGCGGCATACTATTCCGGAATCCATGTACAGACCATCCGGCTCATCATCTATACTGTGATGGGATTCATGGCCGGGCTTGCAGCGCTGTTTCTGACGTCCGTCCTTTATGGGGCGAACACCACCACAGGAAACGGATTTGAGATGGACGCCATCGCGATGGCAGTGTTCGGCGGAATCTCCACCTCCGGCGGAAAAGGAAGGCTGCTGGGCGGAATCATTTCCGGCTTTACCATCATCTGCCTGCGGATCGGCCTGGGACAGATCAACATGAACCCTCAGCTGATCCTGATCATACTGGGAATCCTGCTGATCCTGGCGGTACTGCTGCCGAACATCTCAGCAAAGCTGAAAGTGAAGAAGAAAGCATAAAGATCATCTGTTGTATTATTTGTTATATTGAAACCTTTTTATACCCGTTATTTCATGATACCAGGTATCCGGGCCTGATTCGGCGGATGAACTGCTTATATTCAGAAGTCCTTGCCAGAATACCCACAGGGAATCCTTTCATGCATACCCTGTGTGGCAGGCGGGCTTCATTCGATAAGGCAAATCTGCCGGACAGGGGATACTTTGTATAAAAAATCATATTCCAGGGAGGAAAGAAGCATGAAGAAAAAATTATTAAGCGCTTTATTGTGCACAGCTATGGTCGCTACAATGGCAGTTGGATGCGGCGGCGGAAACAGCGACAGTGGGAATGCTGACAGCGGCAGCAGCAGCGAAGCTACTAACGATGCAGGCGACGACGCGGAAGAAGCCGGTGACGACGGCGGAGAAAGCGGCAGCGGTACATATGCGATCGTTACAAAATCCGCGGGAAACCCGTTCAACGAGAAGACAGCCGACGGTTTCCAGGAAGTCATCGAAGCAGCAGGCGGCACGGCAATCGTAAAGCATCCGGAAGCACCGACAGCGGACGCGCAGGTTTCCGTAATCCAGTCTCTGATCTCCCAGGGTGTTGACTCCATCTGTATCGCGGCAAACGATGAGAACGCGCTGCAGGCAGCTTTGGAAGAAGCAATGGACGCAGGCATCAAGGTATGCTGTGAAGATTCCAAGACCAATCCGGACAGCCGCCAGGTATTTGTAAACCAGGCAGGTGTACAGGAGATCGGACAGGCTCTGATGGATGCCGTACTTGATATCTCCGGCGGAGAAGGACAGTGGGCAGTTCTGTCTGCTACATCACAGGCAGCAAACCAGAACGCATGGATCGACGCAATGAAGGAAGTTATGGAAAGCGATGACAAGTATTCCGGACTGGAGCTGGTAGAGGTTGCTTACGGCGATGACGAGCCACAGAAATCCACCGACCAGACACAGGCTCTGCTTGCAAAATATCCGGATCTGAAAGTGATCTGTGCTCCGACTACCGTTGGTATCAACGCGGCAGCTAAGGTTCTTCAGGATGAAAAGTCTTCCGTGAAGCTGACCGGCCTCGGACTTCCGTCTGAAATGGCTGAGTACATCGGCGACGATGACGACCACTCCTGCCCGTATATGTATCTGTGGAATCCCATCGACCTTGGACGTCTTGGAGCTTATACCTCCATGGCACTGGTTGACGGAACCATCACAGGCGCTGAAGGCGACAAGTTCACCGCAGGCGACATGGGCGATTATGAGATTGTTGCGGCAGATGACGGCGGTACAGAAATGATCTTGGGCGCACCGTTCAAGTTCGACGCTGACAATATTGACGAGTGGAAAGACGTATATTAAAAAGCAGAGGTTTCAGGAACATTTCTGAGATATGAAACAGAACGAAGAACGCAGCGGTCATGCCTGCGTTCTTCGTTTTAATACCTTGTGAAACGGCCGGATGGCCATAACGGGGTGCCCTTGGGTATACCTTGTGAAACGTTCCCCGCCAATATGCCGATTACTGCCGTACATCCACAAGGCCGGTCTCTATCATATCCTCGCTAAATTCCACCATTCCTCCGGTTACACATACATTCAGATACATATCTTCCAGATCCGGCTCATTTACGATCCAGGCATGCCGGGTTTGAACAGATTCTCCTGGTTTTAATGTGGAAATATAATTACCGCCGTTCCCATAATCCGCATGGGGCAACCAATAATTCTGACTCCAGGCAGCTCCGCTCTGCGCGATATCGTCGTATGCCTGGCCGGATTCCCCGCAGGTACCGCCTCCGGCAATGTCACAGAGCCCTTCCGTATCAGAATAGGTATAGATGCGGTATTCACTGCCCTGCTCTTTCAGGAGCAGGAGGTTCCCCTGATAAAGTACGTTATGCAGCTCCTGAGCGCCGTTGTTGGTATACGTTGTTGTCACAAGCACCAGCTTCTGGCTGACCTCTTCTGTCCCGACGACTTCGTCCAGCGTATTCACCCCATCCCCCTTCTTGATATAGGATAGCTGGTTTTTCATCAGCTTTCCGTCCTCTCCGACTGCATCTTTCCATTCGTCCGGGATATATTCCGCTTCCAGAAGGGACAGGTCGTCCAGAACTTCTACAGAATCTACTTTAGCTGTGATCTCCATCCCCAGCTCCGAAGCCCATACGTGATTTCCATTTAGATCCTCGCCTGCCATATCCAGCGGAAAGGCTTTTCCAACCTTATGAAGCTTTAGATCTTTTTTCAAAACGGCAGTCATAATCTCGTCGGAATCTCCGACCGGGTTCTGCTGGCTGATATATTCGCTCCAGCTCCACACTTCGGATGTATTCAGCATTTCCCCTGTCTCCTGCAGCGTGATGCCGGAAGCCACCTTATATGCGTCTTCTTGAGATACTTCTTCGCTTATATAAAGGATCAGGATTCTGTACAGCTCCGGATAAAGCAGATAGATCCTTTGTGAAAAACCGGAGTCCATATTATAGCGCATATAAATTCCTTCATGTTCTCCAAATTCCTGCTTTTCCTTCTCCACAACATTCGTATCCGTGATGTTCAGCCCGTCGCTTTCTTCATCAAGCAGAAGTGTGCTAAATATAATTCCGCCTGATCCCGGGCTTTCCTCAAAGTCCAGGTGGCTTTCGTCCCTCCAGCACATCCCCTTTGGAATGTAGTCTGCCTCAAGCCTGACATCCGCAATCTTTTCCGGCAGAGAAATGCTTTTCTCCTCGTCCACGTCATGGGTCACACGGGTTTCAACACTGTATTTCCCTTTCTCTTCGATTTTCAGGTGATACATACTCACCGCCGCAAACGCAGCAGTGCCGATGATCATACAGGCCGCCAGCACCGCGGCTGCTGTCCGTCTGATCGTCCATGGGCGTTTTCTCTTTCTCCTGATTCCTGCTGTTTCTCCATGGTTTTCCGTATTACTTTTGATCTGTTTTTCTACCTCATTCAGGATCATCTGATGGATAAATTCCGGCGGCTCCGGATACTGCTGTTTTAAATCTTCCAATCTCACCATTCCACCTCCATATAATTGAGTGTATTTCTAAGCTTTGCCCTTGCACGTGCCAGACGTTTCTGGACAGCGCCCTCTGATATTTCTAAAATCGCCGAAATTTCCCGGATACTAAATTCCTCCACATAATACAATGTGGTTACGATCCTCAGTTCCTCCTTCAAGCGTCTGAGCGCTTCGTACAGCGGGCCGTAATCCTTCCTCTCCGGCGCCTCCATGGCTGCCGCTTCCGGGCAAGCCTCCAGAGACACCTGTCTGCTACCTTTGCGGAGAATATTGTAGCATTCATTCATCAAGATCCTCATCAGCCATGTTCTGGCATACTTTTCCTGTTTCAAACCATCCACCTTTCCAAAAGCCTTGACAATTGCCTCCTGTATCGCGTCTGCGCAGTCTGCATCCTGTTTCAGGATGGACTTTGCCGTAGCGTACATTTGTTTTTCAGAAGCAAGGATCAAGGTTCCCAATTGTTCTTTCGTCACGCATTTACATCTCCCTTCCGCCGGCCGGCTTCTCATTTGTATTACATCTATTAGACGATTCAGTGACAAAAATATCCCCATTTAAATGAAAAAAAGAGACCACTGTATTCAGCAGTCTCCACTTTTCTTTTTTTATCTTTTTCAGGCAATTCTGTCATTCTCCGGCCTGCGGCACAGCATCCCATTCATTCAGCCCCAATGCCTGCCTGTCTTTCGCCTGCTGCAGTGTAAGGACGGGTAGATCCTCCGACAGATACTCCATCAACTCGTCAATCCCCTCTCTGGTCACGTTATTGATCAGAAAAATCCGTTCACACCCTGCATTGACCAGCCATTGCCTGACCATCGGAATATTGGCATAGGGCGAATCCACCTTCGTAATAATCCCTATGAGCGGACGCAGGATAAACGAACGGCCTCCAGGCCCAAACAGGTTGTACGGCTCGTCTGCCGCCTGAACCATCGCCACCACATCGGCCTCAAAGGAAAAGCAGGCAAGTCCTACGCTGAAGCACTTCGACTCCGCGTATTCCCCCGGGGAGTCGATCGTGTCCTCGCTGGTATTCGTATATTGTGTTTTTACATAATGAAGCTCTTCGCCCTTCAGCGCCTGTGTCAGAGAGGTTTTTCCCGCTTCGCTCCTGCCCATCAAAAATATTTTTTTCATAGTTTATACGATCCTGTAATCTTAATTTTTATGGACTTCGCAGGTCCGAAAGCCCAGTTCTTCACCGAAAAATCTGACCACCTCTTCCACCGCGGTCTGAACCTGTGACAAACCTCCGGTGAGGATCAGAGAACCGCAGAAGCGATCCATAAATCCAACCTGCACATCCGCGCTTTTTACCGCTATATCCGCTGCAGCCACCACCGCTTCCCATGGGGTGAAACGAATCAGGCCGATGGATTCACCGGTATGGTCTTCCCCTTCATGGACGCCGATATGCAGGGCCAGATTCTGATAGATACATGTCTCGGACGGGCTGAGCACATGTGCCAGACAAACCTCCTTGCCCGGAACCCGCACACGCGTCATGCGCAGCCGCTTTCCTTTTAGATGTTCATAGTCGTTATGGAACAGCTTTTCCAGCAGTTCCTCCTTTGTAATTCGAGCCATCGCGTCACTTCCTGTCCCGTAGCTGTCTTGTAATTCACAGATACGCTCTTGATCCTGTTCTCAGTCATCAGAGACTTTTTTGCCTCTGCCTTATCTCTTCGTAATGCCGCAGACTACATACCCCAGGGAATCCCGGAAATAGTCCACAATCTCCGTCATTGCAGAAAACACCTCCGAGATATCGCCTGTAATGATCAGCGTCCCGGTAAAACGGTCTGCGAAGCCGAGATAGACATTCCCGCTTTTCACCGCAATATCCGACGCAATGACTGCGGATTCCGGCGGTGTCATGTTCATAATCCCAATCGCAGATGAGCGGTAGTCCACCTGCGGATTTAATCCCAGTTTCTGATATATGATCGGAGCCGGGCTTCCCATCACATGGGCAAAGGTGATTTCCTTGCCGGCTACAGTTTCCTGCACGATCCTGATCTGTTCCTCATGAGTACTTGCCATTGATTTGTTCCTCGCTTTCAGAAATGAACTTTTTCTGTCGTATCCGTTGATTTTTCAGATACTTATCCTATTAAAAATGATACTCTCAGAGCAAAAATATGTCAAGCATAAGAGCGGGAAATCCAGGATAAACTTATAACCAACCGCATGATAAATACCTTCCCAGCATCTGTTTTACCTTCTCCAAAATCTCCTGCGCAGCGGCTTCACAGTACCTTTTCCCCAGCCCAGCCGCTGTTCCCACTGCCAGGATTTCCCTGATTCCCGGAGAAGCCCCTTCTCCGTCCACGGTTGTGGTATGCTCACCATAATATGTCGTACTGTAAGTCAGATCGTATGCCGGACTCAGCCGCCAGCAATCTTTCTCTTCATCATAAAGAAACGAAAAATTTTTCGAATGGTCGTCCCGGTTGTGGGCAAACACATTGAAACACATCCTGCGGAACATATTCTGCATATCTTCCTGGTTATTTCTTGTTAAAATTTTTGTCAGCTTCATCAGGCTGTGATAATCCAGACTCGGCTGCTCAAAATCCAGTTCCAGCAATGCGGCCGCTGTCAGCATATGAATTTTTTTCGTTTCACCCGCACCGTCTACCCTCACCCTGTCAAATCGCTTTGTTCCAAAGTATCCTCTGCACTTCTGAGAAGGAAATAATTTTGTCTCGGACATCTGAATTTTGCATGCAGCCGCGCACTTTGCGTACTCGTATTCCATAAATCCGCTCTCTTCCCCATCTATATGTCGAGCCGGAAATTTAATAATCCAATCCTCTTCCCCTATTTTTGTCATGATCTTGGGCCTTGCGCCGCCGCTGGTACCTCCCAGATGATAAAGCCGGTCCAGTTCCTCCGTGTATTCTGTCTCCAAAATACTCTGGCATTGTTCTGACAGATAATCCAGATCCAGGCCGCTCCCCTCCTCTGCCACCTGTATTTCCGGCTGATAGGTCAATGCCCCCATTCCGGAACTCCCGACGATTGCCAGCCGGTCCAGTATATCCATCTGATCCGCATTGATCCCCTTTTTCTTTAAAAGCCTGTTCAATAGAATATTTCCCCACGCATCCGGCAGGCTGTCCGCAAATACGCCGAACAGGCCGTGAAAATAGTCTTTTTGAGGGATGAATACCTGTTTTTTCAGAGGAAGGGAAAACGGGCTGATGGAAAAACCGTCCTTCAGCCATTCGTCTGCATACTCGAATGCCGCCTTTTTCTCCGGCGTAAGGGCCAGTGTACCTGCCAGCCTGCCTTGATACAGCACCTTAAGATATCTATCTGCCTTCACGAATAACCTCCTCAATATTCCGATATGGAATCTGTGTAAACATATTTCGGATCTCATCCCCGCAGTCGAGTGCAACCGCAAGCTTTGTCAGGGAAAGCAGGGAAATCTTTCCTGTCGTTTCAAAACGCTTGATTGACCCAAAACTGACTCCGCTCATCTGGCTCAGCTTTTCCTGTGAAACTAAACGACGCTTCCGAATCCTTCGTATTCTCTGCGCCAGGAGCAGATCCATCTCTTCCGGCGTCTCCCATACATATTCTGCCGCCACCTTGCTACACCTCTCCTTTGCATATACAGTTTCTTTTTAGTATAGATAATATATGATCTATTTTATACATTTTTCCATAAAAACAGCTCATATATTATCTATTTTTATTATACACTTTTCCAATATTTTATTCAACGGCCCAGGCAAAATTCTTTTGTATAAGGTTACTGTTCACACGGTGCCGTGCACTTGCTGCACGGCGTCCGGCCAATAAAGTAACATTTGCCATAATTCCAGCCTCTCGCCGAAGGCGACTTAAAATAGGCTGGATGCCGTTACTGTGAGCACCCGGCCAGGGTGTGAACGGTAACGGATGCGTTACAGTTTGCGGCCGTGAACTGTAACAGATGTTGCTAATATTCACATCCTCATGTATGATAAAGGAGCAGGATCCTGAAAACATAATAACTTTAAAGAATCCCCTGTTTTATCCAACTCTACCGCTGGTAGGTGTTCATTTTTATACCGAATTTATATAATTTACCTCAAACAGGAGGGCTGAATCATGAATCAAATTCGAATCGGAGCTTTTATTTCCCAACGCAGGAAAGCAAAAGGCTTGACGCAAAGCCAGTTAGCAGAAAAACTGGGAATCACTGACAAGGCTGTTTCAAAATGGGAAAACGGACGGTCTATGCCGGATTTATCTTTATTTATGCCATTATGCGCTCTTTTGGACATCACTCTGAATGAACTTTTTGCAGGCGAATGCATCCCAGAAGGCAAACTGAAGGATAAAGCAGATGAGGTACTTATGAGCGTCATCACAAATTGGTTAGGACAGGATAAATGTGAATCCAGGGAATGTGCTGCAGAACCCCAAACTGTTCTGGAAGTCGTAAATGTTTCCAAACAATATGAAACGGTTTCGGCAGGGTGCGAAGCAGAAAATCATTCTGTATTCGCCGTAAATGATGTCAGTTTCCAGATCCCCCATGGCAGCTTTGTTGGAATCATGGGCGCTTCTGGTTCCGGAAAAACAACCTTACTGAATTTAATCGCCACAATTGATAAACCGACCAATGGAATCATCCGTATCAGCGGGCAGAATATCGTAGATATACCTGAAGAAGATGCCGCAGAATTTCGGCGCAGACACTTAGGTTTTATTTTTCAGGAATACAATCTGCTGGAAACTTTGACGATCTACGAAAATATTGCACTTGCTCTGACAATCAAAGAGATTTCCAAAGAAAAAATTCATCCAATGATTCAGAGTTTATCTGAAAAACTGGATATCTCGGCAATATTAGATAAATTTCCATATGAGGTATCGGGAGGACAGCGGCTGCGCTGCGCCTGCGCCCGTGCCATCGTGGCAGATCCGGACATCATACTTGCGGACGAGCCTACCGGGGCGTTGGATTCCCATGCTGCCAGACAGCTTTTAGATACCTTTTCCATCCTCTGCAGAGAATGCGGCGCAACAATATTGATGGTTACACATGATGTCATGGCGGCCAGCTATTGTGACAGAATATTATTTATGAAAGACGGTGAGATCAGAACTGCCTTAAACCGGGATCGGAAAAGCAAACAGACCTTTTTTGCAGATATTTTAAAGAAAATCGAATGGATGGAAGGAGAACGCTATGATGTATTTGAAGTTATCAATCCGTAATGCCAGGCGGTCTTTTATGGATTATCTTTTATATATTGCTGCCATGACCGTACTTTTTGCAATCATAGAGGTATCTGACTGCATAGCCGTTCTCGGCGGATCATCCGGTTTTCAAGTCATTTCTCTGCCCCTGCTGACCGCAGCCATTCAAATCGTTTTGGCTGGATATATTGACTCATTTCTGTTAAAGCAGCGGGCAAAGGAGTTTGCAAATTATTTATTGTTGGGAATGGAAAAAAAGAAATTAACCCGTCTGTTCCTATGCGAAGTCCTGTTGATAGGTTTTTGCTGCTGTCTGGCAGGAACAACCATCGGTTTTGCGGTCTATGGGTTTTGGTATTTCCGTGAGCCTTTACATGAAATGAAATATTATGGATTCCTTTATGGCAAAAGTTTGTTTATGACGTTTCTGTTTTTTTGCTTTATTGAAGCAGTGTGTTCTTTTCGCTTGAAATGGCGTTTAAGCAAGCTGCAGATCCGGGATCTGATGTATGAAAAAAGCCGCAGTCAAGGCATCATGAATATCGAAATCTATAAAAAGTGGGGATGTACCTTCCTCTTCTCTTTTGCATGCTTTATTGGCTGCGTATGCGGAATTGTTTTTTTGCCGGAAGCTTATATTGTCTATCCTGTATCTGCCGCGGCAATCCCTTTGTTTGTATCTGTCTTTGCCTTTTACAGGTGGATGTTTGGCTGTCTTTATGCGCAAAGAAGAATGTGCTCCGTTCAGATATACCACAAAGACAGGCTCTATATGATTGCAGATATGACCTCAAACTTCAAAACATCCGCCATTGTAAATACTGTTTTTTCCATATGCTTATTATTTTCAGCATGTTCTTTCATAACCGGGGCATTGATGCTGCACCCGGAATTTCAGCTTTTTGACAGGGCTGTGCAGCAGTGGATGGGAACCGCGCAAATCAGTATCTGTATCATGTTTTTGGTGGTCTATTTTTCGATTTTATCTTTGCATCAGTTGATAGAGCTCAGACAAAATGCAAAAAGCAATCACATCATGCGCTGTATGGGGAAGAACAATCGGCAGATAGAACGGCTTGTGAATCAGCAGATCCTGATCAAATTGATTTCTCCAATGATCATGGTTTTATTGATCATTTTATTGTGTATACCGCTGCTGAATGGAAAAATGAACCTGATCGTGCCGGCTTCTTTGAATCAGATTCTGCTCAGATTAGCGGGGGAATTTGGGGTGTGTATTTTGTTTTTCTATACCTGCTATTTTGCTATTGTCAGCGCTATGAGCAAATGTTACATATATCCTTCTGCTGATATGTAATCAAAAATCAAGCCAATAGAAGCAGCATGTCTGAAAACAATTTTCAGACATGCTCTAACCCCAAAAACAAACTTCGCATTTTAATCTTGAAACATCCTCATCATACGGTCAAACGCCTTTTCCAAGCATGATCTTGTTACTGCAAAATTCATCCGTACAAAGCCTTTTCCTTCTTTCCCATGCTCCAGCCCATTATTCAGTTGTATCCCAGCCTCACTCAAAAATCGTTGGCTTAATTTTTCAGGAGGAATGTTCGTCTCTCTGCAATCAATCCAAAGGAGATATCCGGCTTCCGGTGGTAATGGCATTAGCGGCAAATGGTACTTTTCCACCTCTTCTATGAAAAAGTCTAAATTTCCTTTAAGATACCTTGTCAATTCGCAAAGCCACGCATCACCCTTGCTTCCGGCGACTGCGGCAGCCGCGGCAATCGCATACGAGTTTGATGCATAATGGAAATTATACGGCATCAGATAATCCCGCCACTCTCTCTGCATCACTTCGTTTGCGATCAAGACGACGCCATGCGGAAGGCTCATCATATTAAATCCTTTACTGAAGCTGAAAATTTGAATAGCAATCTCCTTAGCTTTATCAGAAACAGCCAAAATCGGAATATGACGATGGCTGTTATAGGTCACCAGAAAATGTACCTCATCTGAAATAATCCGTACGCCATGTGCTGCACAGATATCAACCATCCTTTCCAGCTCGCCCTGTGTAAATACCCGTCCAGTTGGATTATGCGGATTGATCAGCAAAAAAATGGCCGGATGATAATCTACAATTTTCTTCTCAAAATCTTCGAAATCAATCTCGTAGTGCTGATCTCTCAGGGTTAATGGATTTTCCAAAAATTTGCGTCCAGCTCCTTCAATGGTCTGACGAAGAGGGTTAAAGTAGGGCGTTTGCATCATAATGTAATCTTCTCTGCGGCTGAACTTCTTGATTGCAATACAGACTGCCGCTATCGTTCCGGGAATATTACTCATCCATTCCTCTTGAATGGGAAGATCGTACCTTATTCGGAACCATTGCTTGATTGCTTCAAAATATGTATCTGGTTTTACTTTATAATTATAAGTATTATCTTCCCATATTGGCCGAAACACCTCCTTAATACAAGGAGGACAAGCATAATCCAGATCTGCGGTTCCCATGCCGATAACATCAGACCGTCCTTCTGGCTGCTGCCATCTTATTGAACCGTCAAATCTATGATCCCGAACCACATCAAAATTGTATAGACCTTTTTCATAACTTAAAGCTGCCAATATCAATCCATCCTTTCCGCTTCATATTTTGTCTTATATCCAGTAAGTATATAAATCAAAGAAATCGCAGGCACTATTATTGACAAAAACACATATGGCCAATACTGTGTCGTAGGAACACCCATTACCCCTGTCGCAAATACAGGCCCAACACACCAGGGAAGGATATTACCTCCCAGGGTTCCGACATCTTCTAAAATACGAGACAGGTTCTCCGTCTTAAGATGATACTGTTTCATCAGGGGGTTAAACAATGTCGGCACCAGTACAAATGCAAAATTATATGTTGGAACAATAAAAATACAAATCCATATGATGACCCATGCCATAAGGAGGACGCCCTTCGCAGACCGAACGCTCCTGGTAATCGCCTCAAACACTGGCTGCAGCAGGCCTGTTTCACTGATAATCCCGCCGAGTCCCAAAGCGACAATGATCATTGCAACAAGGCTCATCATACTCGTCAAGCCGCCCCGATTAAGAATGCCGGTCAGAAATGTATCGCTAGAATCAACAACGAATCCCTGATACAGAAACCCGGCCATGTCCTTCATTGAATATCCCTGATACACAACAGCAATTGCGGACGCCAGTACCGAACCGATCAGGAGCGATCCTACCGTCGATGCTCTTAAGCTGATCAGTACAATGACAACAAGTAAAGGGAATACCGCCAGGAGATCCATATGATAAATGTTGTTCATGCTTGAAATAATACTATCAATTACCGATTTATCATAAGTGGAACCGGAATTATAAAATCCAAGAACTGTATACAAGATCATGCTGATTACGGCGCCTGGAATCGTTGTCCACAGCATATTTTTAATATGGGTCCATAATTCTGTCCCCGTCATCGTGGAAGCCAGAATCGTGCTGTCTGACAGCGGTGACATTTTATCTCCAAAGTATGCGCCGCTGACTATGGCACCGGCTGTAATGGCAAGATTAGCGCCCAATCCCGTTCCAACGCCAATCATTGCTACGCCTACCGTACCTATCGTTCCCCATGAGGTGCCTGTTATCAATGATGTGATACAACACAAGATGAAGGTTATAAGCAAAAAAACATTGGGGTTGATAGCTTTTAGCCCTACGACCAACACCGTAGGTACTGTTCCCGCCGCCATGAAGGACGAAATCATAAGTCCAACAGCCATGATAATCGCTGATGGAGCTATTCCTTTTTTAGCTGATTCATAAGCCAATCCTTCAATATCTGAGAATTTGTACCCCAGTCCCATAGCAAATGCTGCAGCAATCAGCCAGCCCAAAAATAAAAGGATTGCAAAATTCGCTCTTAAAAAGATATAGCCACACGCCATAAATACAGCAATAAATAGGAGCGCGATCACAGAATACATCAAGCCCGGTTTCCTTATTTCTCTTTTTTCATCATTTTTGATTATTTTCAACATTTTAACGTTTTCCTCCAATCTCATGTTTTTTCCAAAATCGCTTTAGCCTCTCCATGGCTTCTAAGATGTTCTCTTCGGATGTAGCGATATTTAACCGAATAAAACCCCCGCCTCCCTTTCCGCTGCGCAAACCATTTTCCAAAATAATGTGTTCTTCCTGCTCAATGGCATAACCAAGCTGCCTCGGATTCATTCCCAGTTTACGCATATCGATCCAGGCAAAGTAAGTTGCGTCTGCCTTTGCAACAGGCGCTTCTGGAATGTGGTCAGCAAAATAATCTTTAACGATCTGATGATTTTTCTGCAGTTGTCGTTGAAGGTGATCCAGCCATTCATCACATTCGTTATAAGCCGCAATCAACGCATTAATCCCCATGATATCAACACTGTACCTGAGATCCAGCTTATCCATAGACTCCATATAGAGCTTCATTGTTTCCGGATTTTCAGCAACAATGTAGGAATGAAGCAAACCGGTTGTATTATATGATTTGCTTGTCGAATATAAAGTGACTGTACGATAGGAAATTTCTTTCGATAAAGACGCTATCGGAACATACTCTGTTTCCGGAAATACCAGCCCGCTGTATACATCGTCGGAAAGAATCTGGATATCATATTCTATACAGAGATTTGCTATTATTTGAAGTTCCTCTCTTGACCATGCACGGCCAACAGGATTATGTGGATTGCATATCCATAAAAGCTTTACCCCGCTGTCAAAGCATGCCTTCAAAGCGTTCTCACTGATTGTATAGCGGCCATTTTTGAGAACAAGAGGACATTCAATCGCAATACGGCGATTCATATCTATCATCCGTTTGAAGCAGAAATGTACAGGAGAAAGTATTACTATTTTATCTCCGGGTTTTGTCAGCACATCCAGAATGCTCCAGCCGGAAATATAAATTCCTTCATTATGGCATACGGACTGCATCGGATCAATGTTCCAAGACGCTTTCCTCATAAGCCACCCTTGTATCGCTTCATAATAAGCATCCGGAATCATAGGATATCCCAAATGCCCCCTGTCTGCGACATGACGAATCGCCTCAAGAACTGGTTCCGGGGACATATAATCCATATCTGCAGTACCCATACCGAGTATATCCTTATATCCAGTTCGATATACTTCATACTCCCACTTTAACCGTGAAAAATTTCCTTGTTCAATCAGTTTTAAACCGCACATCCATTCAGATCCCTCCCCTTTAATTTTAAATTACGCATCCACCCATACTCCTTTCTTCTATGTTCTATACTTCCTTTTCTGTACTCATTATATAACTAAAATAAATTAATGTCAATAAAATAAATTACACTTTACAAGAAAGAATATAAATGTTAGTCTAAAAGCTACAAAGGAGTGTATCTCATGAAATTAACGAAAACTGACAGATTAATCCTCGAATCTTATGCTTCCATGTTAGATGGACTTTCCGCATACTTAGGTTCTCCATATGAAATAAGCCTTCATAGTCTTGAAGATTATCACCATTCCGTCATAAAGATCTGTAATGGTTATCATTCGGGGCGGACTGTCGGGGCTCCCATCACAAACCTTGCACTGAATATGCTGAAAAGAGTGAATGACAGTGATTTCTCCGCAATAGGAGAATACACCTCTTATTCGGTTATTAATGATTCCGGTGAACACTTGAAGTCCTCGACCATTCCTGTATTTGGAGAAAACCATCGTTTGATCGGACTACTCTGTATTAATCTGTACTTGAGTCTGCCGGCATCCGAATTTTTGCAATTATTTTCAAGCGAAGCTACACGGCAGACACAAAGCGAAAATTTTAATTCAAATTTGACAGATTCTATATCTGTTATAGTCGCAGAAGTCAAAAATCAGGTAATACATAACAGTAATATTCATTCAACAAATAAAAATAAAGAAATCATTCGCATTCTTTATGAAAAAGGAATATTCCATATTAAAGATTCCGTTGTACAGGTTTCAGAAGCCTTGGGGATTTCAAAGAACACGGTCTATATGCACCTGAGAAGTTTTTCGGATTTATAAGCTACAATGAGATTGTTGGAGAATGGCTGTATTTCTACAATATGCCTTGCGATTCGTTGAGTATTCACCAAAATGTTGTGTATATATCCGTGCTGTAGAAAAAAAGACAGAGAGTCTCGTTTTTCAGTCTGCAAACTAAGACGACATCTTGCAGAAAGCAATTTTCAGACGCGTTCTAACAACAGAAGTTACAAAAAATCCTCGAATTGACTCATTTTCACGTCTCTTCGAGGATTTCTTTTACTCAATCTATTTTGAAAAACTGCAGATCACCACAGCTCTTCATAAATCTTCATAATATCCGCCTTGCTCGGCACCCGCGGATTAGTGGCGGTACAGCCGTCCAAGAGCGCCGCGTCCGCCATGCGGTCGATGGCGGCAAAATATTCTTCCTTCGATATCTTCTCCATCTGAGAGATCGACAGCGGGATATCCATTTCCTTCATCATGAACTGCACCCAGTTCACCAGGGAGCGCACGGTCATGATCTTATTATAGCTGCTCAGGCCCAGAATCTGCGCCACGGTAGAATACCGTTTCACCGCAGGCAGATAATCCGCCTGGCTCTTGCTGTGTTTATTGATATCACTGTTAAACTCAATGATATGCGGAAGCAGCATGGCATTGGCCCGCCCATGGGGGATATGAAAGGTGGCGCCAAGCTGGTGCGCCATCCCGTGGTTCAGCCCCAATGACGCGGAATTGAATGCCAGGCCGGCCAGGCAGGATGCCGAGTGCATTTTCTGTCTGGCATGGGTATCGCTGCCGTCTAAATATGCCCGGAGCAGGAACACGCCGCAGATCTCGATGGATTTTTCGGCCAGCGCAGTGGAAAAATCATTCCGGTTCGTGCTCACGCAGGCTTCCAGCGCATGGGTAAATACATCCATCCCCGTGTCCGCCGTCACCGCAGGCGGCACGCTTTTTACCAGTTCCGCGTCCAGAATCGCCTCATCCGGCGTCATGTCCCTAGATACCAACGGATATTTTATCTGCTCTTTCGGGTCTGAAACGACCGCAAATGAAGTCACTTCCGACCCCGTCCCGCTGGTCGTTGGGATTGCGATCAGCCCAACCTCTCCATAGCGGTCAACCCGCAGCGCAAATTCACGGATAGACTTGGAAGAATCAATGGCAGAGCCGCCCCCCACTGCTACGATCACATCGGGCCTGTACTCCAGCATTTTTTTCACACCCTCGGAAATCTTTTCGATGGGCGGGTCCGGAACCACATCCTGGAAAATTTCAAATTCCTTACGTCCCTTTTTCAGGGGGTCGGTCACCAGATTGATCATACTGCTCTGGGCCATGAACGGGTCCGTGATGACCAGCACTCTCTGATAGGGAATTTCCGCCAGCCTGTCCAGCGCCTGGTCGCCAAAATATATCTTTGTCTTTATATCAAAGCTTTTCATTGTTTGCCTATTCCTTTCCAAAGGTTTGCACCTTTTTATGGAATATTTACTCTGGATAGATACACTCAACCCCTGCGGCTTCAAATGCCTGCTGCCACCGCTCATCTGGTCTTTCATCCGTTACGATGGCCGTAATGCCGCTTAAGCCTGCGATCGTGGTAAATGCAACCTTTCCGAATTTGCTGCCGTCCACCACCAGGATCTTTTCTCTGGCGGATTCCAGCATGGTTCTTTTGTTGTCCGCATGAAGCTCGTCAGAATCCGTAATCCCTGCCTGCAGGTCGATCCCCTTGCAGGAGATCACTGCCTTGTCCACATGGTACGACCTCAGCATCCGGTCCGTCTGTGGGCCTACCAGGGCGAATGACCCTTCCCTGGACACGCCTCCGGTGGAAAGGATCTTCCAGTCCGGCACATCCAGCAGTTCTATGATGATCTCCACAGAATTGGTGATCACCGTCAGATTCTTTTTATCCTTCAATGCTTTCACGACATAGACGGCGGTGGAACTGGCGTCCAGCATGATGCTGTCGCCGTCCTTCACCATCTTGTTAAACAGCCCGGCGATGCGCTGCTTGCCGATCACGTTATGGTTCTTCCGGACCTTAAAAGGCAGATCAATATTGGTGTTTTCATTGATCACCGCGCCGCCGTAGCTCTTAATCGCATATCCGTCATTGACAAGCTTCTCCAGGTCACGCCGTATCGTCTCCTCCGACACCTTGTAGAACTGGCTCAATTCACTCACTACCACGCGGCGTTCTGCCTGTAGCTTTTCCAGTATCTCATTCCGTCTCTCAATCGCAAGCATCGTACCGCCTCCCAACTGTTTATAGTATCGCGTTCCTGATCTGTGCGTCCGGATGTGCGATCACGGAGGAATCCAGGAACATCCCGTCCTTTGCGGTCACTGATTTTGCCCGTTCGATAGCAGCCTCTACGGCTGCCACCTCCCCAGTCAGCATCAGGTAGGATTTTCCGCACATTCCTCTTGCGATCCGAAGCTCCACAAGATCCACGATCGCTGTCTTTGCCGCTTCATCTGCTGCCACTATGATCGAAGTCGCATCGTATGTCTCCATGATTCCCAGGGCCGAAACCGCTTCTATCCCGGTTGCCCCGTAGATAGCCGGGAAAATGGATTCGTGCGGGTTTCCGAGTACAAAACTGTTGATCAGATGCATTCCATGCAATGTTTTTGCCGCTTCCACGGCTGCATTGACTGCGCTCAGATCTCCTGAAATGATGACGATATACTTTCCCGGACATACGGTCTGTGCTTCGATGATACTGACTTCAGAGGTCTTCACCATGGCGTCTGCCGCCACGACACCTGCTGAAACAGTCTTATATTCTACCATTCCAATTGCCTTACTCATTTCCCTGCACGTCCTTCCTGCGTCTCAATGATCACATATTTCTCACTTACTTCTTTCACCACACCGTCAATGGATGCATGGATGCCCACGCTCAAGCCCTTGGCCGGTTCCGCGATCATCTGTCCTGCGGCGACGGTATCTCCCTGCTTTACGATTGGGGAAGCCGGCGCGCCGATATGCTGGCTCAGCATGATCTTCACCTTACGGACCAAAACAGCCGATTCATCCAACGGAGCTTCTTTGTTATACTTCGTCAGATCCAGCCTTGCCATGAGACGTTCCATCGGAACCTTGCGGTATTCCCGCTCTTCCCCTACCGGCTTGGGTACGACTGCAGGCGGCTTCAGGCCGTGGCTTCTTAAGCCTGCCTTGTACTCTGCCATCAGTGTTCGCGGTGAGAGTCCCTGGAAACAGGAATACATCTCACACAATCCGCAGGAACTGCAGAAAAACGTGTTGACAAAGATATCCGGCTTCTGCACATCCTTACAGGTCGCCGCACGCATGAACAGGTGGGGCTCGATCGGATGGCCCAGACGGTTTCTCGGACACAGGTCCGTACACATACTGCACTGGCAGCAGCATGCCGCCGCCCGTTTCAGGTCTATAGAAACCTTCTGCCGTTTCCTCTGGATGATATAGTGTGATTCCGGAAGCACCAACACCGCATTGGTCGTCTTGGTTACCGGCTGGGAACCGCTTCCGATAAATCCCATCATCGGTCCGCCGATAAAATACACCGGATTGGGTGTGGTCACTCCTCCTGCAAGGCGCACCGTCTCCTCAATGCTTGTACCAATCGGCACGCGCACGGTCATTGGATGCTCTACTTCCGCCACCACGGACACCAGCTTATCCATCACCGGGGTCTGCTGGTTCATGGCCCTGTATACATTGTAGACCGTCTCCACGTTGAACACGGCGACGCCGCATTCGATGGGAAGCCCGCCCGGCCTTACGACTTTTCCGGTCACCTCGTAGATCAGCACCACTTCATCACCGGCAGGATAGACTTCATCCAGAAGCCCTAACCGAACCTCCGGATAAACGCCGATGACTGCATTGAGCGCCTCGATCGTCCTGGTATATGCTTTCTTGATTCCGATGATGACCTCTTTGGCCCCCACCGCCTCTCCGATCAGATGGAAGGTATCCACGATCTCCTGGGCATATTTTTCGAGTAACTGTCTATGTAATCTCAGTAGTGGTTCACATTCTGCGCAGTTCAGAATAATTGTATCCGCATTCTCATTCAGCTTCGCATAGGTGGGAAAGCCCGCGCCGCCGGCGCCCACGATCCCGTTTTGCTGCATGAGCATGCTTAATTCTTTCATATCCATAATCTTTCACTACTCCAGTCCTGTTCCATCGTCAATAATTCCAACGATCGCCGCATCCACAGGGGCATCCGGCATGCCGCTTCCGATCCTGGCCGCGCTGCCCTGTGCCACCAGTACGTATTCTCCTACTCCGGCACCGATCTTGTCAATGGCAATGAGCTGTTTTGCGCCGTTCTGCATATGCTCCAGAACATCTACGATCATGAATTTATTACCGACTAAATTTTCACTTTTCCGTGTTGAAACAACACTTCCTACTACTTTTCCGATTAGCATATGATCCTCACCGTGTCTCCTGTCGCAATTTTCGACGCATTTGCCTCGTCCGTGTCGATATGCATCTCCAATGTAAAGCTGTCGTCTACACGGATCTGCACATGGTTAAATACGGTACCTCGCTCATTGTCCGCTTTTACGGAAACAATATCGCCGTCATGTACTCCGGCTGCCATGGCATCCTTCGGCGCCATGTGGATATGTCTCTTCGCAATGATACATCCCTCGTTCAGATAGATCACACCCTTCGGCCCTACTACAGCAACTGCCGCAGACCCTGCGGTATTGCCGGATTCCCGGATCGGCGCCTTCACACCGAGACGGACGGCATCTGTTGCGGATACCTCTACCTGGGATTTGCTTCTGACAGGTCCTAAGATCCGGACATTCTCAATGGCACGAAGCTTTAAGCCCACGATCGTCACTGTCTCGTTGGATGCGTACTGTCCGCCCATCAGCTCTTTTTTCTTCGTCAGCTGATAGCCTTCCCCGAATAAAGCCTCCACATGCTCCTGAGTCAGATGGATGTGTCTTGCGGATACCCCGACTGGTACGAGGTAACCATTTTCCGCCGAAGCTTTCTGCTTTTCGATTGCTTCTAAGACCATTTTCGTAATTAATGCTACATTACTATTGTCCATATCAATTCTCCTCTTGGTGATGCAGGATTTATTGCTGTTCACACTTACGGTGTCCGCAGCAGCAAATCCTGCATATCTTCTGAGGGACGCATCCTGACGGAACACCCCTCAACTGGCATCGCTCGTACTTATTTGATTGCCGGAAGAATCTTCTCTACATCGCCGTGAGGTCTTGGGATCACGTGGGTCGCTACTAACTCACCGAGTCTTCCTGCCGCTTCCGCGCCGGACTCTACTGCTGATTTAACAGCACCTACGTCTCCGCGTACCATAACGGTTACAAGACCGGATCCGATCTTCTCTGTTCCTACCAGTACAACATTTGCTGCTTTGAGCATGGTATCTGCTGCTTCGATTGATGCTACCAGACCTCTAGTTTCCACCATTCCTAATGCTTCCTGTGACATTCTTTTTTCCTCCTTCTGGATTGTCTGCTCTACAATAACCTCTTCTGCCTGCCGCGCCGCCTGCTTCACTCTCTGAACTGTCTTGGCAGGCGCTTTGGCTGTTGTTTCTGCTTTCTTTGCGGACGCAGCTTTTGATCCTGCAGTTTTCTTTGCTCTGCCTTTTTTGGCCGCGCCTTCCGCTTTGGAAGAATCTACGTTCTTCTCCTCGCCTGTCGGCTTCTTCTCATCTGCCATGGTCACTGCCTCCTTAACTTACCCGGTTCGCGCTCTGGTTCACCATCTTGATGATCTCCTCGTGGGGACTTGCGATCACCGCGTATGCCGCCGGTTCTTTGATCCCGTTCGCGGCAGCGGTTTCGATCGCCTGTGTCACTGCGGACACATCCCCGCGGATGATGATGGTGACAAGACGCCCGCCCAGTTTTTTCTCCCATGTGACCAGTTCCACCTGCGCCGTCTTGCACATCATATCAATGGCGACTACAGCTGCCGTCACACTCGGGATTTCAAAAAATCCATATGCCTGTCCCATGAGACTGCTCCTTTACTTATCAATCTGAGGGATTCTCCTGTTACGGCCCGCAGCCCTTTTTTTAATCCGGACCGCGGATCACAGCTTCTCTCAAATTAAACCGTAGGGAGAATCTTCTCTACGTCGTCATGCGGCCTCGGGATCACGTGTGTCGCAACCAGCTCTCCAAGTCTTGCCGCAGCGTCCGCTCCTGTCTCGACAGCCGCCTTCACAGCGCCTACGTCTCCGCGTACCAGAACAGTTACAAGACCGGATCCGATCTTCTCTGTTCCTACCAATGTAACCTCAGCCGCCTTTGTCATTGCGTCTGCTGCTTCGATTGCTGCTGTCAAACCTCTGGTTTCTACCATTCCTAATGCCTGCTGTGCCATTTTTATATCCTCCTAGACTTCTTTTAAATATTTTTTATTTGGTGTTCCTTTATCTAAGCCGCTCAGTTTGAGCATCTTCTCCGTATCCTCCGTGGGCCTTGCGATCTTGTATTCCGTTACGATTCCCGCAAGCTCTTTGGCCCTGGCGCTTGCCGCCTCTAACGCAGCCTGGACATCGGATACGCTTCCGCGAAATTTCACCATCACGATCAGCGGTACAGGTAATTCATCCGCATTCGCCGGTTTGTTTTTATCAAAGGTCTCCAGCCGGACATTGCCTGCCTTGCACCCGGCATCTGCCGCGGCGTAGGCGGTCGCCAGCCCGAATACCTCCAGCATTCCTACTGCTTCTCCCATAACCACTCTCCTTCGCAGGTAATTTCAAAGATCACGTCAATGTTCACGACGGCAGACCACAGAACCGTCCGCTGCCGTTCTGAATCATCACTACTTATTCACGATCGCGATCTTGAGGCCTTCCTGCTTCAGATTTGTTACATGTGCCTCGTTGATCTGCTCCAGCGGAAATTCATGTGTGATCAGGTCATCCATCGGAAGTCCGATCGCCTTCGCCCGTTTCAGGAAGTCAAATGTAGTCGCATAATCTCTCAGGGTGTATACCCAGGAGCCGACCAGCGTGATCTCCTTGGAGCAAAGGTCAAAGTGCGGATTGATGGTCGCGTCTCCGCCGTTGATGAAGAATCCCAGCTCGCAGAGTCCGCCGCCGTTGCGGATGAACTTGTAGATATTCGCGTGAGCCACCGGAGATCCGGTACACTGGAACGCGAAATCCGCTTCGTATCCGCCGAATGCTTCCTTCACTGCGCCGCTGAGCGCTTCGATTCCCTTGTGGTTCATGAAGTTGACGGAATTGTCTGCTCCCATCCTCTTCGCGAAATCCAGCCTCTGCTGATTGCCGTCTACTGCCACAATATTTTCAATCCCCATGGTACGGAGGATCGCGATACAGATCAGTCCGATCGGTCCGCAGCCCTGAACCACAACCCTGCTGTTGAACCGCAGGATGCCGGTTGTCTTCGCCCTCTCAACCGCGTGGATCAGTACGGCGCAGGGTTCGATCAGGATACGGGACTTCAGATCCAGATCGCTGACATTGAATACGGTGGAACCCTTCCGGATCAATATGTAATCGGAAAACCATCCGTTCAGATGAATATCATCGTCCGGAAGAAGTCCATATACATCCGCGCCGCCCACATTCTGCTTGTTTAGGTCGAACATGGTAATATCCGGGTTATCCTTAAAGATCATACAGGTTACTACCTTGTCACCTACCTTCAATGGCTTTCCGGCACTGTCCGCCTTGACATCCTTACCCATCTTCACGATCTCGCCGGTGCCTTCATGTCCCAGCGCTACCGGGATCAGGCCGAAAGGATCTCTCTTAAATTCATGAGCGTCTGTTCCGCAGACGCCGCAGCCTTCTACTTTTACAAGGATATCTCCGTCGCCGACCTCCGGCATCGGAAATTCCTTTACATCATAATGCTCCAGAGCCGTCAGCATCGCTACATGTGCGGTCTTCGGAATCGCCTGGCCTGCTGCCGGTGCAGCTGCCGGGGCCGAAACCGGCTGGCTCAACATGCTTTCCAGAACCTGCTTTACAACGGCTTCTACATTTGCAGAATTCATTTCCATTTTATATTGCCTCCTCAACTTACGACCAGCCTGCCTTTATACTGCCGCGGAACCAGTCTCATTTCCATGGCTGCCTGTTCCGCTGCAGGCTGATCTCCTGCTTGCTTTTATCGAATACACAGGCTGTCGCACATTACGCAGCGTCTCCTCTTCGTAAATGCGCTTGCGCTTGTCAGTCCTTCTCCTGTCCGGCTGGCAATGGTAAAGGTACAGAAACCCTCTCCGCCGAACCCGATCGCCGCATAGGACGGTCCGTTCTTTACAAGGATCGCTGTGTCGATCGCCTTTGCATATTTGGTGATATTGTCCACATTCTTGGAGTGGATGTGGGCAGAATGACGATTGCCGTGCTCCAGCCATACGGCCTGCTCTACCGCATCGTCAAAATCCTTTGCCCTGACTACCCCCAGGATCGGCATCATCAGCTCCTCCGCGATCAGCGGATGCTCCTTCGGTCCTTCAAAGGTAATGCACCGGATATTGTCCGGTACGGTTACGCCGATCATGCCCAGCAGAGTCTTTGCGTCTCTTCCGACACATTTTCTGTTCAGGCGTCCGCCCTTTAATACCACCTCTGTCAGCGCATCCTGCTCTTCCTTGGAAGCCAGGTAGCAGCCCTGCTCGGTGATCATGTAATGCATCAGCTCATCCGCAATGGAATCCACCGCTACGATCTCCTTCTCCGCGATACAGGGAAGATTGTTGTCAAAGGTACATCCATTGACAATGTCCTCTGCCGCCTTGCGGATATCTGCTGTCTCATCCACCAGCGCGGGCGGGTTGCCTGCCCCTGCGCCGATACCTCTCTTGCCGGAGGACAGCACAGCCGTCACCACACCCGGGCCTCCGGTCGCGGCGATCAGCGGGATATCCTTGTGCTTCATCATAATGTTGCTGCTCTCCAAGGTCGGCTTCTCTACCGTACATGCAATATTGTCCGGGCCTCCGGCCTCCAGTGATGCTTCGTTTATCAGGTTGACGGCATAGATCGATGTCTTGATTGCTGCCGGATGGGGATTGAATACGACCGTATTGCCTCCTGCCAGCATACCGATCGTATTACACAGCACCGTCTCGCTTGGATTGGTACATGGAGTGATTGCGCCGATGACCCCGAAAGGTCCCATCTCGATCAGTGTCAGCCCTCTGTCTCCTGACCAGGCTGTTGTTTGAATATCTTCTGTTCCGGGTGTCTTCTCAGCTACAAGCTGATGCTTTAAGATCTTGTGTCCGACATTTCCCATGCCGGTCTCCTGTACTCCCATCCGCGCGAAGATCTCCGCATGCTCTTTGATCTTTCCGCGGATATTGGAAATAATCTTCTCTCTCTGGTCCATGGACATCCGGGCAACGATTCTTTGTGTTTTCTTGGCTGCCTCGATGGCAGTGTTCATATCCTGGAAAACACCGTGGTTGCCTGTCACATCGGAAGCAATCTGCATCTTCGCCACCACTTCCTGCACAATGTCCTGAACCATCTGTTCATTTACAGACACGCTATTACCTCCTTAAATACTTCCCTGCCGTAGGCTGCAAGCTCGGTATCCTGCTCTGCGGTACCGCCGCTCACCCCCAGGGCTCCGATCATTTTCCCCTCTGCTTCCAGCACCTCTCCGCCTCCGAAGATGACGATCTTGCCGTCATTGGTAAACTGGATGCCGTACAAGGGCTGTCCCGGCTGGCTCAAATGGCTTAAAGCCTCCGTTGACATGTTCAGGCTTGCCGAGGTAAATGATTTATTTAACGCAATGTCAAAGCTTGCTATGTAGGCTCCGTCCATACTCTGGACCGACACGGGCCTTCCGGCCTGGTCTGCAACCGCCACCACCGCACGGACCCCCATCTCCGATGCCTTCACCTTGACCTTCTCGATCAGGGCATTGGCTTTTTCCAGAGTCATCTTATACTTTTTGCATGTGCAGACATGTCCGGCTCCATGCGCGGAACCCGTATTTTTCATTCTTTCCAGTACAGCCTGCACCACACCGGAAATCTCCTGTTCATTCATAGCAGTCCTCATTTCTTTTCTGCCGGGCGCAGGCCCTTACGCCCCATACGCCCCGGCCCTCTGCGGTTTGTCTTACATTCCAAGCTGGCTCATGACCTTCTTGGTGATCTCTGCTACCAGGTCCGCGTCTGCCTTCGGAGCCGCTCCGCCGCTGCAGTTTCCGCCGCATGTATGGCAGCTCGGCTTTCCAGCCTTTGCATTCGGGCATACGTTTGCAGGATGCTTTCCGGGAAGTCCGAACTGTCTTCTGATCTCATACAGCTTTTCCACCTGCTCTTTGTTCAGCTCCTGCGGTCCGCCGATCTGCATGGTCTGCCATAACAGACGTGCATAGAACTCAACAGATTCCATCTTATGATATGCATTCAGCAGAGAATCGGAGTAGGTCAGCGCGCCGTGGTTCTCCAGCAATACAGCGTCAAAATACTGCAGATGCTCGGATACCGCGTCCGGAATCTCCATCGTGGAAGGTGTGCCGTACTTCGCGATCGGAACACATCCGAGAGCGATCACTGCTTCCGGCATGATCGGCTGTGTCAACGGGATCCCTGCGATCGCAAATGTGGTCGCATATAGCGGATGCGCATGTACTACGGAATTTACGTCCGGTCTCTCTTTGTAGACACGCATATGCATCTTGATCTCGGATGACGGTCTGAAGCCCTTATTTGCCTGAAGTACGTTGCCGTTTGCATCCACCTTGCAGATGTACTCCGGAGTCATGAAGCCCTTGCTGACACCGGTCGGTGTACACAGGAATTCGTTGTCATTGAGCTTTACGGAAAAGTTTCCGTCATTTGCCGCAACCATTCCGCGGTTGTAAACACGTTTGCCGATCTCACACATCTCTTTTTTGATTTCAAATTCGTTTTGCATCCTTTTTTCCTCCTTGGATTTATAATGATTCAGGTCCGCAGACCTTAATGCACCCATTTTATACTATATATTTCTCTCTATGTCTCTTTTATCTTACCCGCCGATCTGGCATTCGATCCCTGCTGTCTGCTCCGCAACCGTGAGCAGCTCCCGCATTTTCTCGTTGGCCGGCGGCTTCACATCGCCCATCAGGTATTCTCTCCCAAGTCCGGCATATTTATCCTGCCCAAGTCTGTGATACGGCAATAAATGGAGCCGCTTTACATTGCCGAGCGCTCTGGTATATGCGGCGATATCCCGGATCTCCTCCGGTGTGTCGTTAAAACCCGGAATCACCGGGACACGGATGCTCAGCTCTGTCATATGGGAAGCCGCGATCTTCTTTGCGTTTTCCAGCATCAGCTCATTGGACCTGCCGGTAAATTCCCTGTGCTTGTCCGGATTGCAATGCTTGATATCCAGCAGATACTGATCCAGATAAGGAAGCACTCCTTCGATCACTTCCCACTTCGCGCAGCCCATACTCTCCATGGCCGTATTGATGCCGTTTTCCTTTGCCGCACGCAGAAGCGCAGCCGCAAATTCCGGCTGGCAGAGACTTTCCCCGCCCGAGAGCGTCAGTCCTCCTCCGGTCCGGCGGTAATAGGGGCGGTCCTTCTCCACGGTCTCCATGACCTCGGCCACGGTCACATCTCTGCCGATGATCTTCGGCTCTCCCTGGACCATCATGGTCTGTATGGCATATTCCTGAGATTCCGGATTGCAGCACCAGCGGCAGCGAAGCACACATCCCTTCAAAAACACAATGGTACGGATTCCATTTCCATCATGGATCGAGTACCGCTGAATGTCAAAAATGCGGCCCTTTGTCTTCTTATAGTCTTCCATGGCGCTACCTCCTGCCCCGCTTACGCCTCATTTCCGAAGCCCTGCTCGGTCCGGCGGATGATATCATCCTGCAGCGACTTGGACAGCGTCGTAAACAATGCGCTGTAGCCTGCCACACGCACTACCAGGTGCTTGTACTGCTCCGGATGCTTCTGCGCGTCCAGAAGCGTCTCTCTGCTGACCACGTTGAACTGCATATGACTGCCCTTCTGGTCGAAGTAGGAACGGATCAGGCCTACAAAGTTGTCAAGTCCTTTTCTCCCGCTCAATGCGGACGGATGGAACTTCTGGTTGAACAGGGTTCCGTTGGAAGCAATATAATGATCCAACTTGGATACCGAATTGGCTGCTGCCGTAGGACCGTTCACGTCCTTGCCCGCAGATGGCGATACCCCGTCTGCCACCGGCATATGCGCCAGTCTTCCGTCCGGTGTTGCCCCTGTCTGCGCGCCCAGCGGAACATTAGCCGATACCGGATACAGGCCGGCCTGGAAGATGCCTCCCCTTGGGTTTTTATAATTCTCCAGCGGTCTGGTATAGGTATAAGCCACATCCCTTGCAAATGCATCTACCTCGGCGATGTCATTGCCGAACTTCGGAACCTGGTCGATGAGCTTCTGAAGCCGTTCTCCGTTGGCCTTGACCTCCGGCGACTCGGATGCCGCAACCACGGTTTTCAGGATGGCAGCGATCTCCGCCTCTCCTACGTTCTGTCCGGAAGCCCGCATCTCGTTGGCTACATTTGCCGTAACAGCGGCAATGTCCTCGGTATCAAGCCCCTTGCCGTAATTGGTCATCAGAGCGGTTTTCATTTCCTTCATGGTCACTTTCTGCTCGTCGTAGATCAGCGTCTTCACCGCATACAGGGAATCCGCCATGTTGGCAACCCCGAAGCCCTGGGGACCTGTAAAGTTGTATACGGCGCCGCCTTCCTGTACAGTCCTGCCCCGGCTCATACAGTCGTCTATCATGGACGATAAGAACGGCAGCGGGCAGCGCTCCGCATGAGCCATATCAATGGCATTGTCCGCGTTGACCAGCAGCTTGATGGCATAGTCCATCTGCATCTTGTATGCATGATAAAATTCCTCGAAGGTCTTCATATCCTCGACATTGCCTGTCTGCGGCCCTACCTGTACCCCTTTATCCACGCCGTTGGTAAATACCAGCTCCAGCGGACGGCACATATTGAAGAACGCGGCGTCATGCCATCCTTCGGTCTTGCCCGCCTTCTGGGGTTCCACACATCCGATGATGTTGTACTCCCGGGCATCCTGCAGCGTCAGTCCTCTGCTGACCAGGGACGGAATGATGACTTCATCGTTGTAATATGCCGGAAGCCCGATCCCGGTACGTGTCAGTTCCGCTGCCTTGACCAGAAATTCATGAGGCGAACCGTTCCACACACGGACTGATAAAGACGGCTGCGGAAGGAATACATGCATAGACGCCTGGATGCACATAAAGGACAAGTCATTGGTCACGTCAATGCCCTCCTTGTTCTGTCCTCCGGCGATCAGGTTCTGGAACAGGCTATAGCCTGCAAATCCTTCTGCCGATGCAGCGTCACGGCACTTGTTCAGGTCGTTCAGTTTCACCCAGATGCAGTCCATCAGTTCCTGAGCAAATTCACGTGTCAGCTTGCCGCTGTCCAGATCCTTCTTATAATAAGGATACATGTACTGGTCAAATCGTCCCGGCGAAATGGAGTGCCCGCTAGATTCGATCTGCAGAAGCTGCTGTACAAACCAGAATGACTGGCATGCCTCATAGAATCCGTTAGCCCCTTTCTCCGGCACATTGGCACAATTCTGTGCGATCTGGAGCAGTTCCAGTTTTCTTGCCCCGTCGGTGCATTTCTCCGCTTCTTCCAGCGCCAGCTTCGCATACCGTCTGGCATAGGTCACAGCCGCGTCGCAGCTGATGATGACTGCCTGCAGGAAACGGGACTTCCTCTGGTAGTCTCCGTCTGTCAGGCTTAAGGTAGCCATCTGTGCCTCCGCTTTCTGCCGGATTCCGGAAAATCCGATGGCGAGCACCTCCTCATACTTGACCGTCACATGTCCTACACCATTGTAGAAATAATTTCCCGGCGTGAACATGTTGTGTTCCATAGCGGTCAATGTCTCCGGTTCCATATAAGCCGTTGCCAGCTCACTGGTGGTCCTGCCCTTCCAGTAGGCATTCGCTTCCTTCAGTTCCCGCTTGGTCTGCTCCGATATGTAAAATGGATCGGCAGACCTGGTCTCTACCGTGTCAAACTCTGTTTCCAGCCATTCGTAAGAGAACTCCGGGTAGGTCTGACAGCCCCTTGGAGCGATGGTCGTGCTTCCCACGATCAGCTCCAGGTCACGGATGATGATCGGAATATTCTCCAAAATGTGCTGAAATGCCTTCGCGCGGCGGATGACCATGGGTTCATTTTCCGTCTGGCGGTATGACTCCGTGATCAGGACAGCTCTTGCCGATTCAATCTCCGGCAACTTTGCGTATAAATGGTCAACCAGCTTTGGAATCCGGTCAGTCTTCGGGATATCCGTACTGTTATAAGTATATAATCCCATCTGCTTGTTACTCCTTTCTTATCTATAAACCACACTGCACCACAAGCCGAAAAAGGAATCTCCCCCCGACAGGCCCGCCGGAAAACGAACCCGTAAATGATACATTTTTATTATGTAATTCACAGATATATTTTAACTTTGTAGAGAGAACATATGAGACTCCCCATTCAGTTAATTGCATTATACTCCTAAAACAGGTAAAAGTCAACAAAAACCAACATATTTTATTTGGTTTTTCATCTGATTCAAATAAATCTCAACATGGATTATATTTGGTTTTATGTGGTTTTATGTGGTACTTCCTCTGATAAACCGATAAAAGCGCATCGGCATTTTACCTAATCCCAGCATAAAACCACGCTTTTCATTGGCAAACCTGCACAATTCAAGTCTTCGTAATACTTTTCTTTCGGGCTGCTGTAACAGTTGATGTCTGCTTATGCAGATATGAACTTTCTGATATGCTCCGCCACAATGTCCATGAGATTTGTACGTGCCTCCACGCTGGCCCATCCGATATGTGGAGTGATCAAAAGCCGTTCTTTTTCTTTCACCTTCAGCAGAGGGCTGTCTTCGGACATCGGCTCCCTGCAGAGGACATCCAGGCCTGCCGCCGCGATCCAGCCTTCATTCAATGCATCCGCAAGAGCCTCTTCTGCCACGATCTGTCCCCGGCCCAGATTTAAAAAGATGGCATGCGGCTGCATGGATGAAAAAGCTTTCCGGTCCATCAGCCCTTCCGTGTAGGGATTCAGCGGGGCATGAACCGATACGATGTCCGAGGTTTCCAGCAAGGTCTCCAGATCCACCTGACGATATCCTTCCTGCGCCGGCGCGCCGGATGCCGAATAGTAAATGACCTCTGCGCCGAACGCCCGGGCAATCTCGGCCACTCTTCTCCCGATCGCTCCCAGGCCAATGATTCCCCAGGTTTTTCCGGTAAGCTGGCGAAAGGTCTTTGCAAAGTGGGTAAACATGACATCATTAATGTAATGCCCCTCTTTCACATAATCGTCATAATACCGCAGGTGTTCCATAAGGTAGAAAAGCATGGCAAAGGTATGCTGGGCCACGGACTCCGTGGAATAGCCAGCCGCATTCCTCCACTCGATCCCCCGCTCAGCCAGATAGTCTTTATCCAGGTTGTTAGTTCCTGTCGCCGTCACGCAGACCAGCTTCAGATTCCCGGCTGTATGGATAGTCTGTCTGTTTACAGGGACCTTATTCACGATTAAAATGTCTGCGTCCTTTACCCTTTCAGGCGCTTCCTCCGGCTGGGTGAAGTCATACTCTGCCACATCCCCCAGCTCGGCAAACCGGGAAAAATCCATGTCCTCGCCGATTGTTTTTTTATCAAGAAATACCAATTTCATACGTTTCCTCCTGAAGCTGCCATACAACAGTCCGCCTGCATCCTGCTGTTCTGAATTGTCAGCCTTATTCTATGAATCCATCTGCTGCAGTGCCCGCTTTCCTGCCGTATTTCATCTGTTTCGGAACATTTCCACGATGTCCGTCATTTCCTGAGATGGATTGGATATCACCGCGGACTGGAATACTTTGCATGGGGGATTTTCCTTCACACTCTCCACTGCCGCTGTCACTGCCGATATACTGCCTCCTATAAAGATCAATGCGTGACCGCCGCACTTCGTATCCTGCGTCACATATTCCACATCCGCCGCCTTCAGCATCCGGTCTGTCACCAGGACCGCATTGGCCTCCCCGAGGACTTCTACCAGTCCATATGCACCATATGACATATCATATTCTCCTTTCTCCGGCCTCAATAGCCTGATCGCACTACCGCCCGCATCGATGAGATGAAGACAGCCTTTGATTATTTATTGATGGTCATCCTGATCGCCGTTTCCGTTTCTTCCGACGGAGCCGCAATGATTGTGTGGGAAACGATCTTGGACAGCGGTTCTGCCGTCCGAAGCGCGGCCTCCATTGCCGCATTCACATTGGAGACCGTCCCCCGCATCTTCACGCAGGCTCCGGCTGAGAGACGATTCCTCTCCACCCCCTGAATCTTCACGTCCGCCGCCTTTGCCGCAGCATCCAGCGCCACGAAGCATGCGCACTCGCTTTCCAGCTCAAACACCCCGATTGCCATACCTGTGTATTGCTCTGCCATACTTTGTTACCTCCTACTCATATTTTATTCACTCACGGCTGCGGAGAGAAAAGACCCGGAACCGCGGTATTTTTACAGCCCGCTTATCTATGATACGTCATACAGGAGCTTGATACCGGAAATTTTCTGCATTCTGTCCAAACGCCTGCGCTGTTTTATCTGTTGAACACTCCAATCGCCAGTCCCTCTCCCCGGATTGCAGCCCAGTGCGCTTCATTGATCTGCTCCAGTTTATATCTGTGCGTGACAAGCTTATATAATGGAAGATTCTTCTCCGCGGCTTTATTCAAAAATGTAAAGCAATCCTCATAGTCCTTTGCAGAATGGAATCTTCCTCCAACAGGCATGGACTCCTCATAATATTTCGAGGAAGCCCTGCTCCCACCAAGAACATAACCCAATTCACAGACTGCTCCGCCAGGCTTTATAAAGCGCTTTGCACTGTTTTTTCCTGCCGTTGACAATGTGCAGTGAAACACCACATCCGCCAGGCTGCCGCCGAAAGGCTGCCTGATTTTTTCCTGCACCCCTGCCACTCCATTTTTCACGCGATAGTCCACCGTTTCCTCCGCTCCAAACTCTCTGGCAAGTTTGAGCGCTTTCTCATCACCGTCAATTCCGATCACATGGTAAATCCCTTTACATTTCAGCGCGGCGATCGTAATGAGCCCTGCCAGGCCGCATCCAAGAACGATCACCTTTTTTGTATCGTCCAGCCTGTTTAATTTTGAGGCGCGTTCCACTGCGCTGTTCACGGCAATCGCAGTCTCTGTAAGAAGCCTCGATTCCAGATCCAGCTCATTGGCCTGGTACAGTTGATTTCCCGCCTGAAGCGCAACATAATTTCCATACCATCCGGCGGCAGCGCCTGGATTCACCGCATTTCCGCGGAATGTACTCACGGAGCCTCTTGCCTTTTTAACAGCCACTACCCTGTCTCCTACTTTTAGCAGGCTGCCTTTTGCATCCCGGAGCGCAGAGCTGCCGAGCTTCACAATGACCCCTGTGCCTTCCTGCCCCAAAAGCGCCGCCTGCCCTGTCCGCTTCTCTTTCACAAACTCGGCTGTATCTGACGGAGATACCACACAGCCTTCCACCCGTATCAAAATCTCTTTTCCGCCAATCTCCGGAAGTCCGTATTCTTTGATCTCATATGTTTCAGGAGACGCCAGTACTGCACACCTTCCCATCTCGCATCCAGTAAATTCCGGCATTTTTTCTATAACAGCGGCCGAAGCCCCCGGCGTTTGAATCCCAGCTTCATTTAATACCTGTTTTACAATTTCATCTATTTTAATATCCATCCTATGTATCTCCTATTCCTTCTACAGAAGCCGCAGCTCACGCATCTTGTTGTATACATTTGCCTTAGCCTCTGCGTTCAGTGCCAGAGCCGGCAGTCTCTCATGCCCGTCCTGATTCAGCACGCGGTAATACATGGCCTGCTTGCAGGATAAAAAGAGCGGGGTACTGTATTTATAAATGTCCATCGCACGGACCATCTGTCTGAACCACACAGCCGCCTCATTATAATCCCCGCGCTTTGCAGCCCGGTATGTATTGACCGTAAATTCCGGCGCAAAATTTGCCGTGGCATTGATAAACCCGTCCACGCCGCACACAAGCAGACCCATGGCCTGATTTTCGTATGCCGCAAATACGGAAAAGTCAGGATTCACTTCTTTGGCCTTCTGCATATCCAGGACATGGTTAAAATCTGCGATCGTATCCTTGATCCCCACGATATTCGGATTCGCCTTCACCAGCTTGCACACCACATCCGTATCGAAGCAATATCCCGTCAGATCCGGAAAGTTATAGATAATGATCGGAAGCGATGTGTTGGAAGCCACGTACCCAAAATACGCTTCCACCATCTCCGAACTGTACACACTGAAATAAGGGTTCACCAACAGCACGCCGTCCGCTCCGGCACCTTCCACATATTTCAGCAGTTCCATCGTATTTTCCAGGCAGGTATCTCCGACGCCTACGATCACATTGACACGTCCGTTCACGTGCCCGATCATCTGCCTGATAAAATATTTCTTTTCCTCGACAGTCATGATGCTGAACTCTCCGGACGTGCCAAGGTACGCAAGCCCGTCCACTCCCTGCGAGATCAGAAAATCCGCCTGTCTTTTACTTGCCTCTATGTCTATTTTATTATTTCCATCAAAAATCGTGATCACCGGCGGGTTAACTCCACACAGTTTTTTCATTCTAATTATCCTCCTTCTGATACCCCAGTTCTCCGGACAACTGTTTTCCTGCTTTGATCATCTCTGTCTTTATCAATTCTTTTTTATCCATCATACGCTCCTTCGGACCGGAAACACTGATCGCCGCAGCCATACGATGATATCCGTCATAGACCGGAACCGCAAGACACCACAGGCCTTCTTCAATCTCCTGGTCATCTACCGCAAATCCTTGCATCCGGAATCCCTGCAGCTGTCTTCTCAGTTCGTCCACATCAGCCACTGTATTATGAGTATACTTTTTAAACTCAAAATCTTTCATCAGATCCCGGCTCTCCTCCGGCGGCAGGAAAGAAAGAAATGCCTTCCCAAGTCCCGTACAGTATACAGGCTTGCGTGAACCGATTTGTGCATTCGTATTGATAGTGCGCTCGCACATTTCCTTTGCAATATATACGATCTCATCCCCGGATAAGACCCCCAGAAAGCAGGTCTCCTCCAGTGTCTGCATCAAATGCCTCAGATAAGGCGTCGCCATCCTTCCGATATCAAACCGGGAGGCCGCAATGTTTCCGAGGCTGACCAGTTTTCCTCCCAGAGAATATCGCTTCTGCTCATCTACCAGAAGATATCCGTTCTCGGCCATCGTCTGCAGAAGCGCGATCGTACTGCTGGGCGCAAAATTCATTGTCTCGCTGATCTCTTTATTCGTCATCCCTCCTGGGCATTGTTCTAACAATTCAAATATTTTCAGGACTCTCTCCGCTGATTTTACTGCCATATCTACACCTGCTTTTTCTATCGTACTTTGAGGCAGCTGTGAACAGCAGCCTTTGAAATATTATACTATAGAAAGCCCTGGTCTTGCAACCCAAAACGGAGCCTGTGCAGATACGCACATGCCCCATGTAAAAATTAAAACAGCAGAGAAATCATGCCTACTACAATGATCAGTATGATCCCCACCACTGAAGCAATGGCCTGTCCCAATGTATAGGTCTTCACGCCTCCCGTAAAGTTAAAGCCGGACATATTTGAAACGATCCAGAACCCGGAATCGTTTACCGTAGCTCCGAAAAGCGCTCCGTCCAGGCAGGCCAGTGCGATAAATACCGGATGGATCGCCACAGTTGCCGCGACGCTCTGCATGATCGCAAATGTTGTCAGGGACGCAACCGTACCGGAACCGGTGATCTGCCGGAACGCAACGCCTAAAAACCATCCGATCAGAAGGATCAGTACAATATTGTTGGAAATGCCGGATACCAGACCTTTGATCGCATCGCTCACACCAGCCGCCGTGATCACAGAGGAGAAGGAGCCGCCCGCGCCGGTGATCAAAAATACCATGCCCGCTGATTTCAAAGAATTTGACGCTGACTCCTCAGTTTTTTTCAATCCTAGCACTTTCATTGAAATCGCCATCGCAACCAGGGTTCCCATCAGCATGGACGTAGTCTTTTGTCCCATAAAATCAAGCCATGCCGGGACCGAACCCGCAGTTGCACCTACGATCGTATTCAGAAGGATCAGGATGATCGGAATAACGATTGGAAGCAGCGAAACAAATACGCCTGGAAGCTGTTCCGGAAGGTTCAGTTCATCTACATTCAATCCATTTCCATTTTCATCCGTATCCGTCTTCCAAAGCCCTCTTTTCATCAGGATTCCGTGAATCGTAACAGAGATCAGTACCATCGGAATGCCGAACAAAAGACCTGCCGCGATCATGACTCCCAGATCAAACCCGAAATACTCCGGCGCTACCAGCGGATTCGGTGTGGGCGGAACCAGTGTATGTGCCACACCAGCTCCAATGGAGATTGCTCCGACGATATATCCGATCCCCTTATCGAGCTTTTTCATCAGAGCCACCCCGATGGGAATCAAAATCACAAACGTCACATCAAAAAATACCGGTATAGACAGTACAAATCCCGCAAAACCAACCGCATACATCGCATATTTATTGGGGAACATAGAAACGAGCTTATCCGCGATCACTGTAGCTCCGCCGGTATCACTCACAAACTGGCCCAGAATGATTCCCAGACCGATCGGGAAGCCGATACTTCCCATCATACTTCCAAATCCATTATTGATCACATTGACCAGACCGCTCACGGCATTTCCTTCTGCATCCACTGCATCCACCAGCGGAACTCCTGTCAGGAATCCCAGAAGCAGAGAGCCGAGGATCAGTGCAATCGCCGGATTCATTTTCACTTTCGTGCAGAATACAACCACGACAGCAATCGAAATAACCAGACTAAAAAGCAAAAAACCTGCTGACATATTTACCCTCCTAATCATCACAGCCAGAGCAGGACATCTGCCCTGGCTGCACATTCCTTAAATCTTTTATAATCTTGTTCCTTTTTTCACCTCGACAAGCGTCTTGTCCTTGTTCAGCTCCACACCAAATCCAGGCTTATCGCTTACTTTCAGTTTACCGTTGACCGGCATCGGCTCATCCTTCAGAAGCGGATAATACTGCGGAACCACCTTATCCGCCTGAGGCGCCATCATCAGACACTCCGTGATCGGCGAATTAGTCTTTGTCGTTACATAATGATAGCTGTATGTTCCACTTCCATGTGGAATAACAAGCTTGCCGTGTGCCTCCGCCATATTTCCTATCTTGATCAGCTCGGTCATGCCTCCGCACCAGCCGACATCAGGCTGGATCACATCCAGGTCGCAGTCCTCGATCAGCATCCGGAAGCCATATCTGCTGGCCTCATGCTCCCCGCCTGTTACCATGATCTGGTTTCCTGCCGCCTTTTTCAGATCTCTGTATGACCAGTAGTCATCCGGGTTAAAGCACTCTTCGATCCAGTTAAATCCAAGGTCCGCAGAAGCCTGCATCAGCCGCTTTGCATAATACAGCTCCAGTGACATCCAGCAGTCCCACATCAGCAGAAATTCATCGCCGCACTTTTCACGCATATCAGCCGCAAGCTCAATACTCTTTTTCAGACCTTCCATTCCATCATCCGGTCCGTAAACAAGCGGAAGCTTACCGCCCACAAAGCCCAGCTCCTTTGCCAGATCCGGTCTCGGGCCTGTTGCATAAAAGGTCAGTTCTTCACGTACTTTCCCACCCAGCATTGCATAAACCGGCTCTTCTCTAAGCTTTCCGAGCAGATCCCACAAAGCCAGGTCTACTGCGGAAATTGCATTCATGACAACACCTTTTCTCCCATAATAAAGAGATGCCCTGTACATCTGATCCCAGGCTGCCTCAATCTGATCCGCATCCTTGCCGACCACAAATCGGTCCAGATGATTCATGACCAGCCATGCTGCAGGATATCCGCCTGTGGTGATGCCGAACCCGGTCACACCGTTATCCGCCTCCACCTCAACAACCAGTGTCTTCAGGGCATTAATGCCAAAGCTCGTTCTTGTTGCCTTGTACTCCGGATAGATACTCATCGGAGTTGCGATCTGCTTGACGATCCAGTGCTCCTCTGACTGGTCGTGGTAGTCCGCTCCGCCGCCCTCAACGACATAAGCTCTGATCGCCGCAATCTTTCTTCCCATAAGTGCCATGTTACTTACCTTCCTTTCTGTTAAAATTCTTCTCATTATTTTTTCCGATCTCGTCTAATTCATATATGTGAATTGGATTCTGATTTCTTAATCATTCTAACATTCACAGAAAAATCTGTCAATATACATCCAGATTTTTCGACATTATACTCAAAAAACAGACTGTATTTTTAGGCATATTGCACAATCAAATTTTATCGTCAATGATCCGTTATGGTTACTGTTCACACCCTTTGGGTGCTCCAGTAACAGTATCCAGCCCATTTTAAGTCGCCTTCGGCGAGGGGCTGGATGTTATGGCAAATGTTACTTTATTGGCCGGACGCCGTGCAGCAGGGTGCACGACGCCGTGTGAACAGTAACCTGTTATGATCTCCGGCAATCGTGATAAAGTTTTGCTTATTGACAAACCGTAAGCAGCGCGTCATACTTACAGTATTAACTTTAGAGAAAGGAAAGATTCCTGCATGTCTTCCATTACATTTGATATTCATACCCACACCATTGCCAGCGGGCACGGTTCTGCCGCTACGATAACAGACATGGCAAAAGCCGCCTATGCCCGCGGCCTGAAGCTTCTTGGGATCTCTGACCACGGCCCCGCCACTCCCGGAGGAGGTAAGCCCTCCTATTTCCGCAGCCTTGTCGATGCTCCAAGGATGCGTATTGGCGTAGAGATGCTCTACGGCGCAGAAGTCAATATATTAGATGATAAGGGGACTCTGGATCTGGAAGATGAGATCTTAGCCAAGCTGGACTATGTGATTGCCAGTATCCACAAGCCGGTGAAAAAGCCCGGCGCCATTGATGAAAACACGGCGGCTTATATCGCCGCCATGAAGAATCCGTATGTCCGCATCATCGGGCACTGCGATGATGTGAAGTATCCGGTAGATTATCCCGCCATCGTACAGGCAGCCATGGAAAACCATGTGCTCCTGGAGATCAACAACAGTTCTTTAAGCCCGGAAGGATACCGTGGGGATACTCGGTTCAATGATCTTATGATCCTGAATCTGTGCAGACATTATGATTATCCCGTCATCCTGTCCAGCGACAGCCACGGGATGGAGCATGTGGGAGATCTATCCTGTGCGCTGGAGCTTGCCAGGGCAGCGGAGCTGCCGGATAAATTGATCATGAATTATTCCCTGCGCGAGCTGAAATGTTTTTTGGCATAAGAAGCTATCTATGAGTATAAAAGAGAGTGTGCGTCTTGACGCACACTCTCTTTTATAGCCTGCAGATCCTCCATGCCTGCAGCACTTATTTCATTTCCGGCCCGCCGAACCAGAGCATGGGATTCTTCCCTCTCAATTCATCTCCCATATTTAATGCCAAGATGTTCCAATTGATGAATCCCCCGTTCATGATCGGCTTTCCGGTAAATGGATCATAATATTCATGGAGGCTTCCGGTTTCCTCCAGATCCTTTCCCAGAAGCGTGATCGTCCGGTCATAGATCACTTCTGCCTCTTTCCGGTATCCATAGTTCATAAGCCCCCGGAACACTACATAATTCGCCACCAGCCAGACCGGTCCCAGCCAGTTTGACGGATTGTTTGTCACGGACAGGTCAAACATCTTCTCGTCCTTGGCCAGCGTCGTCAGTCCGTACTCCGAGCCAAATGTATTTTCATCAAACAGATGTCCCACCAAAGCCTGTGCCTGTTCCTTTGCCGCGATTCCGGCATACATCGGAATAAATCCCGACCAGACCCGGATCTTGATCGGAAGAGTCTTCCAAAACACTCCCAGGCCCTGATGAAACCAGTCAAATTTCCTTGTCCTGACGTCCACATCCGCGGAATAGAAAAACCGGTCCCTGGGATCCCAGCATTCCTTCTGAATTGCTTCGATCAGCTTCTCCCGCTTCTTTTTATAATACTCTGCCCGGTCCGTATACCCATACACCATGCAGAGCTTCTCCGCCGCTTTCAGTTCCGTACACATAAAGCTGTTCAGATAAATATTTGCAGTAGAGAACTTCGGGCGGCCGAAAGTAGCCGGATCGTTGTCCATTCCGATCATAATGTCGTCGCACCACACATACAGGCCGCAGCTTTCAAAATAATAATATTGGTCATAGCATGAGAAATATTTTTCTATCCCGTCAAAAAAGGATCTGGCCCAGGCATATCCGGAGGGCGTCCCATAATTCATATCTCCGGACGGACGGGCTTCTTCCAATATGGTATTCTCTCCCGCAAACTCACTGATCAGGCAGATCTGGCTGCACAGGAAGGGTTTGTGCATATTCATCAGAACCCCTTCCTTATGCTTCATATTCAGATAAGGCTCCGGCCACTTTGCCGCCTCGATCATCATGGGGATATAGCCGTCCTCCAGCTGGTGGTCAAAAAAGTTGCGGACATTTCCTTTTGCATGTTCCAGCAGCCTCTCCTTCACGGACGGATCCGCATATGCATCCGCCAGATTCAAAAATCCATATACGGACCAGAAGGTATCCCAGTCCCATACGTTTCCGTCATATACCGAACCCGGGTCAATGAACGGGAAACGTATGAAAGACCTAGGCTGCTTAAGCACATCTTCCGTATGCTCCATGACAAACTTCTTTATCATCCGTTCGTACTGCTCTGTTTTATCCGTTCCCATAGATTTTGCTCCTATCAAACGCTGTTTTTAAATAAGCTTCCTTTTTCCGGCCGCACTCAGCCTTTTACCGCCCCTGCTGTCATGCCTTCCATCACCTTCTTATTCAGCCCGGTATAGAGGATCAGCATGGGGAATACGCTCATGGAGACAGACGCAAAGATTGCCCCCCAGTTTTTGGAGCCAAATTCATCCGAGAAATACAGCAGTCCTGTTTGCACTGTCTTCAAAGAAGAATCGCTGATAAATGTCATGGAAAACAGCAGGTCATTCCATTTGAAGAAGAACTGCAGTACCAGAACCGTAATGATCGCATTTTTCATCAGCGGCACTACGATATACCACATCATCCGGTAGATCCCGCAGCCGTCGATCACAGCCGCTTCCATAATATCATCCGGAAATGACCGCAGATATCCCTGCACCAGGTAGATGGACAGCGACAGGCCGAAGGCAATATACGTCAGGATCAGGCAGGTCCTGGTGTTGAGAAGCCCTGTCCTGCTATAGATCTGGAACAGGGGGATCAGCGCAACCGCTACCGGAATCATGATTCCCAGCGTAAAAAATCTGGCAACTGCTTTTTTGAACCTCCACTGCATCTTTGTTACGGCAAACCCCACCGTAGTTGCAAAGATCACGATAAAGATCAATGAGACCACAGTCGTGATCAGGCTGTTTTTGAAAAATGTCGCCATGTTGCCTCTGGTCCATGCATCAATGTAATTCTGGATATGGAATCCTTTATTCAGCGCATAGGCCGGGAACTCGCTCCATTCGGACTGCTGCTTTAAGGAAGCGGTCAGCAGCCAGAACAGCGGATAGATCTCTATCACACAGATCAGAAAAATAATAATCCCCCGAAATCCTGCTCTTACATTCTTCATTTGCTCTCCCTCCTCTAATCTTCTTTCACATCAAACTGATTGATCACGACCGATCCAAGGACACAGATCAGGAAGATCACGATCGCAATGACGCTTCCGTATCCCACCTTATTGTAGGTAAAAGAAACATCATACATGTACATGGACAGTGACTTGGTCGCCGTACCCGGCCCGCCCTTGGTCAGCGCCAGAGACGATTCAAACATCTTCACCGTGCCCGAGAAGCTGAATACAAGGCAGGTAATGATCATCGGACGCAGGAGCGGCAGGAGCACACTCTTGAAGAGACTGAAGCTGGATGCCCCGTCAATCCTGGCCGCCTCAAGGATATCGTCCGGAATATCCAGAAGCGCCCCATAGAAGATGACAGAATAGAATCCCATGGCTACCCAGATATCCATAACGCACAAGGCCCAGAGCGCGGTGCTTGCCTGTCCGATCCAGGGCTGGACCAGGTCATGCAGCCCGACAGAATCCAGGAAACTATTCAAAAGCCCGTAGTTCGGCTGGATCTCGTAAATCTTCGCGAACAGCTGTCCCACTGCAACCGTCGGCAGCACCACCGGAAAAAACACCAATGTACGTATGATGGTTTTGCAGCGCTTGAGCCAGAAGCGGAACATCAGCGCCAGTAACAGCCCAAGCCCCACCTGACCGATCATAACTACAGAAATATATTTAAAATTTACAGCCAGGGAATTTATAAAGTTCTTATCCCGGAACAGATTCATATAATTCTTAATTCCTACAAATTCCCACTGCAGTCCCGGGCTTCCCGTGAACAGCGAATAATACAGGGACCAGATGACTGGAACCATGACCAGCGCCGTATACAGAACGAGCGCGGGAACGACAAAAAGCGCAATTGCTTTTTTATTACCCAATACTCTATTCATATCGTTCCACTTCCTCTCTTATTTCCAGAAAAGGAGAAGTGCCTGGGATGCCAATGAGACAATACATCCAGACACTCCTCCTTATGGTTTTTCGTTTACTTGAATATCTGATTTACAGACCTTTTTCCATTTCAGGATTTCTTCTTAATTAATTATTGAGATCATACACATCCTGAATGGACTGCATATATTCTTCTCCTGTCATCTCGCCGTTCAGAAGAGGCTGTACGTTCTCCTGCGCGGTCTTGGAAATCTCGCTCGGCATCTTTGCTTCCCACCATGCGAATCCTTCCGTAGACTTGTTGATCTCATCCAGTACAAGCTGTGTATACGGATCCATGTCTTCCGCTTCCACCGTATAGGTGTATCCCTTAACCGTGGACAGTTCGTTCATCGCCAGATCGCCCATATTCTCACAGAAATATTTCAGGAACCATGCGGTTGCCTCATCGTATTTGCCCTTATCCAGCGCAAGGATATTTCCACAGTTCATAGAATAGGAGGTTGCGCTGCTGACAGATTCGTCTTCGATCGGAATGTTAAAGAATCCGATCCCGTCTTTTCCTGCCGGGTTCTGGCTTTCATCTGTCAGGTTCTGCGTAAACCAGGAACCGTTGTAGAAGATCGCCGCTTTTCCGCTCATCAGCATGGAACCTGCCGTATTGGCATCTACCGTTGTGATCCCTTCGCCGAAGTATCCTTTCTCTGCCCATTCACCCAGCTTATCCGCTGCCGCAATCAATCCTTCATCCGTATAATCCACTTCTCCGGCCGCCGCCTTTGTCATAATATCATTTCCCAGTGTCCTTACCGCGTATCCGTTGATAAGACGAGTCGCAGGCCATTTATCGGAACCGCCTGTTGTCAGGGGCTGAATATCCTTTGCCGCCAACTTTTCCAGGACCTCCTCAAAATCATCCCATGTCTCCGGCACTTCACAATCCGCCTCTTCGAATAACGCTTTGTTATACCAGAAGCCTTCTACGTTCAGTCCAAGCGGAAGGTCATACAGGTCGTCTGTTCCGGAAAGCCCCTTCATCAGCTCCACGGCGCCTTCATTCAGGTACTGTGTCACTCCGATCTCCTCCAGCGCTTCGGAGATATTTACCACCTTATCCGCATCAATGAGCGTAGTAAGCGGTGCGCCTGCCTCATATGCGAAGAAATCCGGAAGGTCATTGGAAGCTGCCAGCGTCGCAATCTTCTGCTGCAGGTTGTCCGCAGATACCATCTCATATTCCCAGTCAAAATTCGGATTTACATCTTTCTTATAATTCTCGCAGATCTTGTTCAGCAGGATTCCATTGTCATTGTCTTCCGCCCAGATTGTCAGGATCTTGACTGTTTTTTCCAGCTGCGGGTCCTCTCCTGTAAAATCTGCTTCCTCCGCAGAACCGCCTTCCTCTGTGCCTGAGGTCTCTTCTCCTGCCGTTCCCGCATCAGAACTTCCCCCGTCCGAAGAACCTCCCGAACCGCCGCATCCAACTGCGAGTGTTGTAACCATCAGTGCCGACATGATTGCTGCAATAACTCTTCTTTTCATGATATCCTCCCTAGTATTCATTGTTTTTTATTTGTCCCGGGATCTTTCTTATATAAATATCTTAGCATTATATACGTAATTTTCCAGTGAGTATTTTTTTATATTTTGTACACTTTTTTTATATTGCCACTTTTCTTTTTAGTAATTATGCTTATATTCATTCGGAGTCTTCCCCACATGTCTCTTGAAAATATCACAAAAATAACGGTAATTATTGTATCCGACCCTGCCGCTGACTTCACTCACCTTGTAGCCGTCCTTCAGCAGTTTTTTCGCCTGCCTGATCCTCAGCTCCGTCAGGTATTTCACATAAGAGGTGCCCACCTCTGTCTTGAACAGCACACTCAGATACGCCGTACTCATCCCGGCCCTGTCCGCCAGTTCATTCAGTCCGATATCCTCGCTGTAATGCTCATCAATGTAAGCCAGCAGCTCCAGGATTGCTGCATGGCTGCTTCCGGTCTTATCCGCCTCAATATATCGTGTAATATCCGTTACGATCTTCCGTGCATATCTGCGGACCTCTTCCCGCGAGGCCATCTGCTCCATCTCCTGATACAAAACCAGGGTGTCACGCGAAATCTGCGGCTGGCGCTCTGTCAGGATATCACTCTGCACACAGAGCCACTTATAGACCTCCCGCCGGAAGTCCTCCGTCTGCACATAAAGATCTCCAAGCTGTCTCAGCGCCTCTTCCATATACTTCTGAAATTCCCCTCCGCGCCCGCCGGCCATAGCAGACACGCTGTCGTCAAAAAGCTCTTTGAGCCGTTCCTGCCCTTCTCTGTTCTGCTGCATCGCCGTGCTCTCTTCTCTGGACTGGAAGCATTCCCGCTCTACACGCTCCAGCACATTTTTCAGCTTTTCAATACTGATCGGCTTATCAATATAACCCTTGACTCCCAGCGACAGCGCCCGCCTGGCATATTCAAATTCTGTATATCCGCTGATAACCACGAAGGCCGTATCCGGACAGTATTCCTTCGCCTCTTCGATCAGGGACAATCCGTCCAGCCCTGGAATCCGGATATCTGTGATCACAAGGTCCGGCTGACATTTCCGCACAATCTCCAGACCATGGATTCCGTCATAGGCGCAGCCCACCACTTCATATTCCAGCTTCTGGCGCGCGATCATTGCCTTGATCCCTTCCACCACAAGATACTCATCGTCAATCACTACCAACCGGTACACTTTTTCCGCCTCCCGTTCTGTGCGTGCTTTCCTCCAAAGGCAAAACCACTGTTATCCTGGTTCCCCGTCCCCTGCTGCTTTCCGCCGAAAATCCGTATTGTTCTCCATAGTGCAGATGGATGCGTTCCCGAATATTGCGGATTCCATATCCGTTTTCCAGAACCGTCAGGTCATCCATCCCGACACCGTCATCCTCGATCGTAAACCGCATCTCTGTCCCCTGCTGCCATCCGCGTACCCGGATGCTCCCATTTCCTACCTTGGGCTCCAGTCCGTGATAGATTGCATTTTCCACAAAGGGCTGCAGAAGAAATGTCAGCATTTTTCTTTGCAGGATCGGTTCCTCCACCTCAATCTCCAGTGAAAACCGGTCATTAAAGCGCATATTCTGCAGCTTCATATACTCTTCGATCCGCATGACTGCATCCGCGACCGTACTGAATTTTTCTCCCCGGTTCAGCGACAGCTTAAAATTATTTGACAGGGCAAGGATCATCTCCGCAATCTGATCATCCCCATGTATGATCGCCACACAGTAGAGGGAATCCAGCGTATTATAGAGAAAATGCGGATTGATCTGAGACTGCAGAAGGAGCAGTTCCGCCTCCCTTTCATTCAGCCGTGCGGTGAGAAGATACTCCGACAATTCCAGATTCGTGTTTACCATTTCTTTGAACTTGGAACCGATTCGCCCCACCTCGCTGTCATCAAATATCTCTGTTATATGGCGCTCGCCTTCCCCTACCCTGCCGATCACCTGCTCCAGCTGGTTCAGCGGCCTTGTAATGCTCCGGGAGATCAGCCTTGCGAGAAAAAATCCGAGTCCTGCCATCAGCCCTGCGCACAGAAATACCGTATTGCGGATCAGCTTGCTCTCCGCGCTCAGCTCATTTCTCTCGATCACATTCACAAGCTCCCATCCTGTCGTGGCATTGCAGACACTCGAGAACAGATACCTGCCCTGCTGCTCTTTCTGTTGAAATGCCCGTGCCACTTCTTCCGCATTTTCCAGATCCGGCCCGCCGTAGACCAGGCTGCAGCCGTCCCGGCAGTCCATGACAATGTATTCGTTTGTCTCGTATCCCTCGTTTCCCGTGACAAATGATTTTGCAAGAATCCCTCTGCTGATATTCACCACCACATATCCCATGGGTCTGCCTGTTGCAGGATTATTCAGAAATTTCGCGATGCTGAATCCGTCTTCTTTGACGCCGCCCAGAACAGCCTCTCTGAAAAATACTTCCCTGCCTCCGGCTTCCCTTGCCTCCTTGCTCCATGCGTCCTCTAGAAAATCGTGCTCCGCATAATACTGATAAAAGTCATAGGTTCCTCTGTTCACATTGCTCAGAAGATAATAATGCCCGTAAAGATCCATGAACGCCACATGATTCACAAAGCTTTCCTGCGTCGTCAGCCGTTCGGCCACTTCCCGAATGATCTTCTGCTCTGTCAGGGTAAACGCCTGCTTCCCGTCTTCTGTCTGACTGCACAGTACCTGCTGCAGGTCCGGGTCATTGAGAAAGGCACGGATCATTTCTATGATGGAGCTCAAGTTCATGTCCAGCACCTTTCCGGTATTTTTCAGCGATGCCTGATGGGATTTCCTGTAGTTTTCTTCCACCGTCCTCCTGGAAATCTGATAGGAAAAGCTCCCCAGCACGCTGATCCCCAGTACGGAAACCAGCAGCAGGGAAAGAAATATCTGATGCCGGATCCTCTGATGCCCCCACCATCTCCTGATCTGACGGGAATGTTTTTTCTGCTCCATGATTCACGCCCCTCTCTGTCCCTGCGTTCCTGCTTTCCTCCAAACTTCTTGCTCCCGCCATGCAGCCGGATCTGTCTGATCTCTGCCTGAGATCTCTGTTTTATCGGCCCGATGCCTGTTTTTTTCCCTTTCTCTGTATATGCAGGATATTCCTGGCCTCCTCCGGCGTTGCGGTCTCCAGCCCCATTGCCCTGATCAGAGCGGCCGTTTTTTCCACGATCTGATAGTTATACTCCGCAACTTTTCCTTCTTCCAGATATGGGCTGTCTTCAAATCCCACTCGTACCACTGTGGCTCCCAGTGCAATCGCCGCCGCCAGAAATGTCCAGTTATCTCTTCCGAAATGAGTCACTCCCCACAACGCGTCTGCCGGCACAAAGGAACGGAACGCACACAGCATCTCCGGCGTCGGCTGCATGCCTCCTTTGTGTCCGAATACCAGATTGAACAGCTTCGGCTCCGCAAAAGGCAGATCGCGGCCGACCAGTTCCATATTATGCAGCATTCCGATGTCAAACACCTCCGTCTCCGGCAGGATTCCCCGTCGGTAGACCGCATCCGCGCAGTAGCGGATGTCCTCAAACGAATTGATATATACGCTTTCTCCCAGATTGGTGCTTCCACCGTTCAGGGATGCGCTTTCAACCTTCTCATAGTCCAGCGGATTGCAGCGCTGACGGATATCCATTTCCGATACGCCGCCCGTAGACGCCTGGACCACTACGTCTGTCCTTTTCAAAATTTCTTCAAAACATGCCGTCATATAATCAATCTCCGGGCTCAGGCTCCCGTCCGGTTTTCTGCAGTGCAGGTGGCACATGGCCGCCCCCGCATGTACGCTTTTTTCCACATCCTCTGCTAGCTTTACCGCGTCAACCGGTGTGCCTGCCTGCACCGGCGCCAGCGATACTATCACTTTTCTCATGCTGTTCCTCCTCGTTCTTCCTCTGCTGCGGTCTTATACCAGTTCTTCTACGATATTGCGCAGGGTATTATCATCCCCTACGTTTCCGGGGAAAATGATATACGGCATCCCCGGAAATTTACTTTCCGCTCCGGTCATCCAGACCGGGATCCCTTTCTGTACCTGTCCCATGACACGTGCCTTTCTTACATGAAGCGCCTTCGTTCCCACATCGGATGACGTGATGCCTCCCTTTGCGATGATGAACGCCGGCTTCACCTGCAGCCGTCCGATCACACTAGTCACGGCATCGGATATCCGGACAGAGGCTTCCAGAATCTGATCCTTGTCCTCTGTATCCGGCGCCATGACTCTCCGGCTTGTATAGATTACCGCTGTTTTTCCCGATCCAATCACGGAATCCGCCCATTCGGTCACACGTTCCGCCTCTTTTTGAAGTCCGCCGGGTACAGACTGCATACTCACGTCAAATTCCATAGATTCCAGTTCTGCCTTGCCTTCCATCAGACATTCCAGCTGCCTTGTCGTTTTATTTACATGAGAACCGATCAGCACGATCCCTCCGTTTTTTTCTTCCTTCCTGAGCTCCTTCCTGCCCAGCAACGGCTGGTCGGCAATCCCGCCCAGCACTTTCGGAAACGCCGCGGCCGTCCTTGCCAGGTATCGCTTTCCGGCCTTCACCGCGTCCATATACACAGCACAGAATATTTTCAGATCCTCATAAGATACCGCATTGACGATGATCTTGTCAAACCGTTCTGCCGAAAGCAGCTTCTCTAGAATCCGTTCTGTCTCCCGATTCTGTAGTTCTTCCAGGGTAATACAGATACAAGATTCCTTCCTGTATGTGCCTGCCGTCTTCTCTTCCACATATTCCGTCAGGTCTGAAGCCCTGTAGCCGAAGGTCTGATCCTTTGCAAACTCGGTCATACCCGCGGGAACCAGCATACTCCCTTCCCTTACATAATGAACATTTCCCATCGTAACGCGGCCTCCTTCCGGGAAGAAGGGGCAGAGAATCTCTCCGTCTACAGGGATTCCCTCGCATTTCTCCAGTTCCTGCCGCAGCGTCTGAGTTTCCAGGGGATAATGTCCCCGCAGAGTGGAATCCCCCCTGGAAATCAACTGAAACGCCTTTCCCGTCTCTCCGGCAATTCTGCATACCCGTTTTGCGATCTCCCTGTGTACCCGTTCGGTTTCCTCCGCGGAAAAGCTGCGGGAATTTGTCAGGATGAAAAACATATCATTTTCTTCGTCAAAACCACTGCGGATTGAATCTTCGTCCCAATCCGTATAAACGGATACGCCGTGAACCGTCTGTACTCCTGTCGGATCGTCATCCAGCACTACGATCTTATGCCGGAAGCCGTCCCTGCTTTCCAACAGCAATTCCTCCGCCGTCTTCTCCTGCTTCTCCTTCGTATATGCCACCGGGAACCAGATCCGCATTTCCCCAAATTCCCGGTTATCCCATGCATAGTATGGGATCAGCCGCACCTTTTCTTTTTGCATTCCCCGGAATGCGAGAGGCTGGTACAATGCATTCCTGTCATATCCTTCCCGGTCCATACGGTAGAACTCTGTTTCCAGAGCCGAAATCCTGCGGCCTTCGATTTCAATCTGTGCAGTCCCAAACTCCGCATCCGGATCCAGATACAGATCGTCCAGTGTTTCCGCCTCTGTGTCAGCGCTTTCACAGCAGTACACCAGAGGCCCTCTCTCGACCGCCGCCTGCCCGCAGGCTTCTTCTACCATATTGTGGGCCGTTGTATAACGGACATTCATATCCAGCAGCAGCAGAACCTCTGTCTTCTCCGGATCCGTCACCTCCACTGTCTGGTAGGTTCCTGCCTGTGCCTTTGTCAGCTTTCGCTCCTCCCCATTAACGGAAATACTTCCTCCCGCAGTCCAGCCCGGAATCCGCAGATTCAGGAAAAAGCCCTGATTTGCGCGGACCGATTCACAGACAAAGCGGATCCTCCCGTCAAATGGATATTCCGTATCCTGTACCAGACAAAAATCCGCACCGTTTTCCAGCCGGATCCTTGCCCGGTTTGCGCCATACATTCCCAGCCATACCGTATCCTTTGAAACGGTATATGCATATTCGCTGGACTGCGCCACGGTTCTTGCCAGATTGGGCGGGCAGCAGTAGCTGAGGATGTATTCACTCCGGCTTAACGGCCAGATCAGCTCATAATCCAGCTTCTTTGCCCGGCGAAGCATATTTTCATAGAAAAATCGCTTTCCATCCAGGCTGAGCGCCGCCAGGTTTGTATTGAGCATCATCCGTTCGATCATATCAAAATATTCCGCCTCCGGTTCCATCTGGAACATCCGGTATGCCCAGAACACTCCGCCCAGAGACGCGCAAGTCTCATTGTAGGCAGTGATATTGGGCAGCTGGTATTCGTATCCATATGCCTGGTGGATCTTCTGGTCCACAAAAAAATTTCCGTAGGGGGAAGCGCCGTTGTATAATGCTCCGCAGCCCCCGGTGATATAGATTTTCTTATCTGCAAGGCTTCTCCATACCTGATGAAGGACCCTTTGGTAATCCTCATCCGTTTCTTCCAGACAAAGGTCCGCCACGCCTGCATACAAGTAGTTGGCGCGCACGGCATGTCCGATGATCCGGTCATGCTCCTTGAGCGGAATCCGGTCCTGGTTGTCGTCCATTCCGTTCTTCACGCTGTCCCGCAGCTTGACTGCCTGTTTTGCCAGACAAAGGTATCTGGACTCTTTTGTGGTCCGGTACATTTCTACCAGCCCCATATAGTGAGATGGGCACACTGCCGTCTGCACTTCTCCCGATGCCATAGCTTCGGCATAAAGGTGCTCCAGATAGTCCGCCGTCCTCACAGCGATCTCCATGAAGCTGTCCTTCCCGGTGATCCGTTTATGCAGGCAGGCCGCGGTAAATAAATGCCCGAAATTATAAACCTCAAAGTCATTGATGTCTCCCATGCGGGTTATGCCGTTTTTCCGCATCTCTCCGATGATCTGTTTTGTGGAAATATAGCCGTCCGGCTGCTGCGCCTTTCCGATCAGACGGATATATTCCTCAATCTGATCCAGCAGTTCCCGGTTCTTTGTCTTTGCCGCCGTATAAACCGCGGATTCCATCCATTTATAAAAATCTCCGTCTCCAAATACGGTTCCGTCAAATTCTCCGTCCGACTCTCCTGCACATATTTTAAAATTTTCCACTACGTGGCTGATGTCTTTGCTCTCGAACATATGCTGAAGCTGCGGCACCGTAGCTGCGGCACAGGTGTCAAACCGCTCCTTCCAGAGTCCTTTCGTCCACTCCACGTCCAGTCCGTCGACCGGATATACCTTCGCATTGGGAGACTTCCTTGTATCTGTAAGCATGCTTTCGCCTCTCCTTCTCTTCTTTTTTTCGGATATCCTTACCGGATCTTGAGTCCTTTTTTCAGCATTGCCGCGCGCAGAGCCTGTGCCCCAAACCGCGGGCTGGATACGACTGGTTTTCCTGACACTTCATGAAGATACTCCTCAGCGTAGGCCATGGACCCCTGACAGAGCAGGATTACATCCGTCTCTTCCAAAATCTCTTCTGTTTTTTTCCGAAGCAGCTGCTTAAACTGCTCCTGGTCGATTCCAAAGGCCCCTTCCAGCAGCCCGTCCACCAAAGTAACCTGACGATTCATCTCCCGTGCCACCCTTCGGATAGTGTTCTTGGTCGGCTCCAGTGTAGTCGGCAGGGTTGCCAGCACCCCGATCCGCTTTCCCAGCCGGACTGCTTCACGGCACATCTCCTCGTCAATACGCACGATCGGAACCCCCGTATACTTACCGATATCTTCCGCCGCGTCAGCCGCCTCTCCCACGGAAGAGCAGCAGTTCAGAACCGCATCGGCTCCATCTATGACTGCCTGCATGAACATGGCCACCAGCCTTGCCGCAGCTTTGGAGGTGACATAGCCAGCCTCGCGGACCTCCGCCAGGATGGACGGATCTTCATAACTCTGGATCTGCGCGTCTTCCCCAAGATTTTTCCGTACCTCCCGGTTTACCAACTCAATCAGTTCCGGCGTCGTACTTGTGTAAATAATTCCTGCTTTCATTTTTGTTTCTCCTCTCTTCTCAGACGTACTGCCATATATTCTCTTCCGGGCAGTTCCACTCTGAATTTTCCTTTTCCTGTCCCCTGCTTCTCAATGGTCATATTCCATGTATCGATCACTTCAATCTCAAATTCCGTCTCATTGTCAAAATAGTATTCCTTAAAAGACGGACAGGTAAAACCAAAGTAGATCAGATAATAGCTTTTTACCGGATTCATCCATTCCCGTTCCGGAACGCCGCAGACACAATCCCATTTCAGATCATACGGCGCCAGACCCAGGCCCGGTGTCTCACACAGGATATCATACAGGAATCCGAACCGTTTATGACTCTCTCCCCGCAGCCTGCCTCCATGAGACCACCACAACACATTTTCCGGATTCATCAGAGTCTCGCCGTGACCGGCATAACCGCCCCTGCAGGATGCCTCCCAGAATCTGCGCAACAACTCTCTGCCGCTGATATTTCCCCATCCAAACTGGATATTTCCCTCATAGCAGATCTCATCCAGTACAATGGGTTTCCGATATTCCTCCCTCCACTTTGACACGTGCTCGGCGGACAGATAGGGTTCCTGTCTCTGGATACTGCAGTGGGTCACCCACGGCCGGCGGTAATCATAAAAGCTGTGGCAGTTGTGGATGGAACGCAGATGATGATAGGGATCCTTCTCACAAATGATGGATGCATATCTCTCCCAGTCCTCCAGGGTTTTATGCATCATCAGATCATATTCATTGGCCAGCGACCACCACACATTCCGGTAAGCACTGAATCTTGCAAGGACATACTGCCAGTACCTGCCGTCCTCCTCCTCCGACATACAAGAAAAGCCCCAGCGGTCATAAGGATGCATCACGATCAGATCTGCTTCGATCCCCAACTTCTGCAGCCTGATGATGCACTCCTCAATATGCCGGAAATGTTCCGGAAGGAAGCGGGTAAAATCCCAGTCGTTCCCCGTCGCACCTTCTCCGCAGTTTCCCTCTCTTTCGGATGAACCTGCAGTATGGGATGTGCCCTGGGTATATGCATTGAAATTTTCACTGGTAAGGATGCTGCTGTCCATGGGAGTCCCTTCAAAGGGGTAGCTCCGTGGTTCTCCCAGATTGTAATCATAGTGCTTCGGAAAGATGCAGAAACGGATCTTATTGAATCTTGCCTCTCGCAGACTGTCCAGCGTTTCCGCGATCCGCTCGTCGCTCTGGAGTTCCCACACATAACAGGTCGTACCAATAGAATAATAGGGTGTCCCGTCCGCATAGGCAAAATGATATGTATCCGCCACATGCACCGGCCCATGGTTGCCTTCTGACGGCGGAACTACGGAGAATGATCCTTCTGCCGTTTTATCCAGAAAGCTGCCTGTCAGAGAAAAAGAATATTCTCCTTCAAAAGACGGCATAAAACGAACCTTATAAATCCCCCCGCCGTCATAAAATCCATCTGCCTCCACAGTTTCATGTTTCCCGCTAAAGATGCCTTTTATCGTCTGTTCCAGAAACGGGTTGCCCTCTGCCGGTCCTCTACAGGTAAATTCCGCCGTTCCCCAGCGTTCCACCTGCTTTTCATAAAAAATCGTTTCCATTTTCCTGCTCCTTTTCAGTGGATGAAATCACTCTGAATTCAATTAAATTTTATTGAATTTATAATTTAATTTTTATTAAATTCATTATATTGAATATTTAATAAATTGTCAACATATTTTTATTTAATATTCAATCAACAATCTTGACTATCCTTCTAAAAAACGATATAGTAATTACAATAAGCAAAAAAGGAGAACTGACATGTCGATTTCTGCTAAAGAACTGGCCCAAAAACTCAACATTTCGCCGGCAACTGTTTCCATGGTCCTTAACAACAAACCCGGAATCAGTGAAAAGACACGTACACTTGTGATGGATGCCGCGAGGGAATATGGATATCATTTTTCCAAAAAGGCGGAAGCTGCCTTCCAAAAAGGCCGAATCCAATTCGTCACGTATAAAAAGCAGGGAACGATTGTCGCTGACACGCCCTTCTGGGTAACCGAAGGCGTCGAATACGGATGCAAGACAGCCGGATATGAGCTTCTGGTCACTTATTTTCACGAAGATTCAGATATTGACACACAGATCCGGATGCTTGCCGAAAAGAACTGCAGCGGAATCCTTTTGCTGGGAACTGAGCTGTCTGAAAAGGATTTCCGCCCATTTTCCAGGCTCAATATCCCCATTGTCGTCCTGGATACGTATTTTGAAGAATTAAACTGTGACTGTGTACTGATCAATAATGTGCAGGGGGCATACACTGCAACTTCCTATCTGATCAGCCGGGGTTTTTCCGAGGTGGGGTATCTCCGTTCCTCTTATTCCATCGGAAACTTCGAGGAACGGGCGGACGGGTATTACAAAGCCCTCCGCCACCACGGCATCTCCACCGGCCATCCCTATGCCCACAGGCTTGCCCCGTCCATTGACGGCGCCTACCAGGATATGAAGAAGCTTCTGGCAGACGCTCCAAGCCTCGCCCCTGCTTATTTTGCGGACAACGACCTGATCGCAGCAGGCGCCATGCGTGCGCTGAAGGAGTATGGTTACCGGATTCCGGAGGATATCTCCATCATCGGCTTTGACGGAAGTTCCATCTGCGATGTGCTGGAACCTCCCCTGACCTCCATGGCTGTTCCAAGGCCGCGGCTGGGAGAACTGGGCGTAGAACGTCTGATCAGTAAGATCTGCCACTCCGACAGCACGGTAGTCAAGATGGAAGTGGCTCCATGGCTGAGAGAGGGCAAAAGCGTAGCAAAATAAGTCCTGTCCCCTTTTCTGTCCGGAAGCCATTATAAATAAGAAAGTCTGCAATTGACTTCTTGCCCTTTTCCTGCTATAGTCAATACGGTTAAAATGTTGTTTTATTCAGATTAAAAGAACAATCTTGCTTTTAATCAACGATCTGTATAAACTATCAGTACGAAAGGACAATGATCAGCTATGAATTCACTCAGAAAACTCTATTGCAGAACATTTCAGACAGTATTGAAAATCTCCATTCCCTTCCTGCCTTATCGGAAACCCAAGGTTGTGGGAAGCGTAAAGGCTCTCCCGGACCTGATCAAAAAGAAAAAATGCACTAATGTGTTGATCATCACGGATCCTAGCATTATGAAGCTTGGACTGACTAAGCGTCTGGAAAAGGCGCTCACAGAACATCACATCCCTTATACGATCTACGACGGGACCGTTGCGAATCCTACCACTGCGAATGTGGAAACAGCGGCGGCCCTGTATCTGGAAAAAGGCTGCGACGCCATCATCGGATTCGGCGGCGGTTCCAGTATAGACTGCGCAAAAGGCGTTGGAATCCGGATCGCCAAGCCGAAAAAGCCCCTCTCCAAGATGAAGGGTATCCTGAAGGTACATACCCGTCTGCCTCTGCTGATCGCGGTTCCCACCACTGCCGGAACCGGAAGCGAGACTACCCTGGCAGCCGTCATTACGGACGCAGTTTCCAGGCATAAATACGCCATCAATGATTTCCCTCTGATCCCGCGTTATGCGGTGCTTGACCCCAGGGTTACGATCAGCCTTCCAAAGGCCGTCACTTCCACCACCGGCATGGATGCGCTGACTCATGCGGTAGAAGCTTACATCGGCCGCTCCACCACTCGTGGGACAAAAAAGGATGCCCTTCTGGCGGTCCGGCTGATCTTTGAAAATATTGATACTGCCTACAACGAAGGAACCGACATCGCCGCGCGGCGCAATATGCTCCATGCTTCCTTTTATGCCGGATGCGCATTCACAAAATCTTACGTCGGATATGTGCACGCAGTCGCCCATTCCCTGGGTGGAGAATACAATATTCCCCATGGTCTTGCAAATGCCGTCCTGCTTCCGTTTGTGCTGGAAGCTTATGGAGAAAGCATTCATAAAAAGCTGTATCACCTGGCCCTGGCCGCAGGACTTGTGGAAAAGGGGACCTCATACACAGAAGCTGCCCGTATTTTCATTGATGCCGTCAAGGATATGAAGAAACGGTTTTTGATCGGAGATACCATCAGGGAAATCAAAGAGGAGGATATCCCCAAGCTTGCCCGCTATGCGGACAAAGAGGCAAATCCCCTCTATCCCGTGCCGGTGCTGATGGACGCCGGAGAACTGGAGCAGTTTTACTATGCGGTCTCAGAGCAGTAAATCCGTTGTAAGGAACTGTAGGAAAATAACTTATGCATCGCACAATCTGCACAAGTTGTTTTCCTACAATCCCAAGCGCACCGAAAAATCAGCTGATACAGCTTCCGGTAAATCGGATATTTTTTCAGCAAGCATTAGATAAAGAAGGGAGAACAGATGTCATGACAGATACAGAGATCAAAGAAATCGTACAGAAGCACCGTACTTATTTTTATACAGGCGCAACCCTGGATGTCCGCCACAGGATCCAGGCACTTATGAAATTGAAAAGATGCATTGAAAAATACGAGTCAAAGATCCACATCGCTCTCGAAAAGGATCTGGGAAAGAGCGCATTTGAAAGCTATATGTGTGAAACCGGCCTGGTACTCAGCGAGATCAGCTATATGCTCAAACACATCCACTCTTTTGCCAGGGAAAAAACTGTATGGACTCCTTTGACGCAGTTTCATTCCAGAAGCTATAAAAAGCCGTCGCCCTATGGGGTGGCACTGATCATGAGCCCCTGGAATTACCCTTTCCTGCTGACTCTTGATCCCCTGGTGGATGCCATTGCCGCGGGAAATACCGCAGTGGTAAAGCCCAGCGCCTATTCCCCTCATACCAGTGAGATCATCTGCATGATCATCCGTGAATGCTTTGAAGAGCAGTATGTATCTGTCGTCACCGGCGGGCGCGCAGAAAACACCTGCCTTCTGAACGAACGTTTTGACTATATTTTCTTTACCGGAAGCCAGGCTGTGGGCAAGGAGGTCATGAGGCATGCGGCGGAGCACCTCACCCCCGTCACTCTGGAGCTGGGCGGAAAAAGCCCCTGCATCGTGGATAAGACCGCCAACATCCGGCTGGCGGCAAAAAGGATCGTATTTGGGAAATATCTGAACTGCGGGCAGACCTGTGTCGCTCCTGATTATATATACTGCGACCGGGCCGTGAAGGACAGGCTGGTCAAGGAGATCCGGCGGCAGATTCAGAAGCAGTTCGGCAAGACTCCGCTCCATAATTTTGACTACGGAAAGATCATCAACGAGAAGCATTTTGACCGGATCTGCGGGCTTATTGATTCCGGCAAGGTGGTCTGCGGCGGAAAAGTAAACCGAGGGACCCTGCAGATCGAACCCACGGTCATGGACAATGTGACCTTTGCCGATCGAGTGATGCAGGAAGAGATCTTCGGCCCGGTCCTGCCCGTCCTCACCTATGACACGCAAGATGAGGTCATCCGCAATCTCAACACCCTTCCGCATCCGCTGGCGCTCTATGTCTTCACCAGGGATAAGACATTTGCCCGCAGGATCACATCCCGCTGCGGCTTCGGCGGCGGCTGCGTCAACGATACTATCATTCACCTTGCCACAAACGAGATGGGCTTCGGCGGCTTCGGGGAAAGCGGAATGGGGGCATATCACGGAAAAACCGGATTTGACACCTTCTCTCACTATAAAAGTATCGTAGATAAAAAAACTTGGCTTGATCTGCCCATGCGTTACCAGCCATATAAAAGGTTCCACGAAAAACTTGTGAGATCCTTTCTGAAATAGGCACGAATTTCGTCTGTATTTCAGAATCCCATATGACAAAAATGTGCTTCCTTGAAAAAAGGCGGCTGCCAGAAAATCGGCAGCCGCCTTTTTAATCTTGAAACACAGGAGGTTTTATTTCGCTTTTTTAATCGTTTTGAGAATATATGTACTTAATAAAAATCCACCGGCTGCAAAAACAGCCATGATGATATACACGATCCTGTAGCCTGCAAGTCCGTCAAACTTATCCAGAACGCCGCCATATACGGCATACATGAAAGCTCCTGGCAGATATCCGATGAAGGACCCCATGGACATGGCGGAACCTGTGATTTCACGGGGAACCTGTACTTCATCCATCGGCGCGAAGAAGATTGCGCGCATACTGTAGACACAGGCGCTGATGCACAGTGTGATTGCCATACCGAGTATAATCCCCATACTCTGGTGAGGGAGTAAAGAGAAAACAACCAGAATCACGCCGACAATTACGAAGGCAATCCGCAGATATTTTGTGGCGGAGTGGAGAACCTTGTCGGTTATGAAACCGCCGACCGGACCTCCCAGCATTTTTAAACCGTATTGGTTGATAATGCCGTAAACGCCAACCAGTGCAGCCGGAAGTGCATACGCCTCCTCCAGGAATGGAATGAAATAGGTCAGTCCGCAGTAAACACTGTATACAAAAAATACATTAAAAGACACAAGCCAGATGTTCTTGTTTTTTAAAGCCCGCACAACTCCTTCCCAGGCACGTTTATTCGCATTTTCCACGGTCTTTTCCGAACTTTTTTCCGCTGTATTTTCAACCGGGGACTCATCAGGTTCCAGCAGGAAGTACATCACGATCCCGATGACGCCGGGCACAACGGAGTAGAACAGGATTGCCATTTTCAGTCCGGCTGCCGTGCTTCCAAGTGCGGAGAAGATTCCAAGTGCGCCGAATGCCACAAGCGTATCCATCAGACCTCTTCCGGCTTCCATGATACCGAACATACGGCCCTGCTCATCCTCATTTCCCAGAAGCCGGACGGTCTTGAGCATGGTAGGCCAATACAGCATATCCGCACAGACAGCCAGCAGACAGTAGATCAAAAGAAATACCGGATAGGATGGGAACGTGGAGAGCGCAATCCCGCATACACAAATACTGATCAAGGACAGAGGGATCATAATCTTTTTTGACACCCGGTCTGTCAGATAGATAGAAGCCAGGAAGCCGAAAGTGGAAATCAATCCGGCAATACTCATGGCAGTTCCGATCTGCGTATGGGATAATCCCATAAACTCCTGCATTGGTACATAAAATGCATCTTTTAAGAATCCAAGTTTATAAATCGTACCGGCTCCCAGCATCAGGATTCCAAATGAAATCCATTTTTTTTCGATTTTCCCTTTTTCTTGCGTCATAATGAATTACCTCGTAATTATATTTTTTTGAAATGGATTTGACAGTTCATAGTATAGTTGTATTTTTGTGCAATGTCAAGCAAAAACGTGTAAAAAATAGCAAAAACGTGCAAATATGTGTAATACAATCAAAGAAATACATGTTAATATATGTATTTAAAGGAGAATCATGTTGCAAAATGTGTAATTATGTGCTATGATTGAAATCAGAAATTGGATTTGACAAGTAAAAGGAGATAAAATAAATGTTATCAGAACAGAGATATGAGGAAATTTATCATTTACTGGAACGGGAAGGAAGTGTGAGGACCATTACCTTATGTGATGCGCTGCAGACATCTAGGGAGACAATCAGAAGGGACCTGGAGAATATGGAAGCAAAGGGGATGCTGAGACGAATCCGGGGCGGAGCAATGAAAATTGAAACGGCTCAGGAGAAGAATATGTCCTATACTTCTTTCCGGATGAGGCGGGACGAAAACTTTCAATATAAAGAAGCAGTTGCCTTCGAAGCGTTAAATTATATCAGCGAGGGACAGGTCATTGCTTTAGACTCGGGAACAACGTCGCTTTTCCTTGCAAAAGCAGTGAAAGCTCGATTCCGCTCATTGACAGTGGTTACAAATTCCTTTGCCGTGGCCCAGGAGCTGGCAGGCGCCGAAGGAATTACCCTGATTCTGACAGGTGGAGTCTACAGAGCGGATGAAGAAGCCTTTGTGTCCGATATTGCAGCACTTATTTTCTCCAAAATCAACGTTGACATATTTTTTCTAACCACCTGCGGAATCTCAGTGGAACGAGGGATCACGTATCAGAGAATGGATGAGATTTCTGTCCAGAATAAGATGATGGAAGCGGCGGAACGCACCATTGTTGTAGCAGACAGCTCCAAGCTGGGCACCAATTCCCTTGTAAAAATGTGCGGAATCGAAGAGATTTCCATGATCATCACGGATTCCGGCGTATCTGCCGGACAAGTAAGGAATTTTGAAAATGCAGGCGTGCGGGTGGTAATTTCAAAAGAGAGGAACGGACAAGATGATAACTATACCGAAAAATAATGCGGATGGACGGCCGAGTGTATTACTCATTTCTGTGGATGCGCTGAAACCGGAATTTGTTTTTGAGCAGGAACGCCTGGGGATATCGCTCCCTAACATAACACACTATTTTGTAGAAAACGGGCTTACTGCGAGAGATGGCAGTAAAAGTGTCTTTCCGACATTTACATATCCCTGCCATCAGAGCATGATCACGGGAACTACCCCGGCTGTGCACGGGATCGTCAACAACGGCATTTTTGATCCATTAGGAGTCCACAAAGGAGCATGGCACTGGTTTGCTAATGATAAAGTAAAAACGCTGTGGGAAGCGGCAAAGGATGGCGGGTACTGTTCGGCAAGCGTGGCGTTTCCCACATCCGTAGGCGCAAAAGGGGATTATATTGCGCCGGAGTTTTGGTGGGACGGCACGGAGATCGACAGCAGGTTTATCGACGCGGTGGCAAAGCCGCAGGGAATTATTGCTGAGATAGAAAAGGAGATCGGCACCTATGCCGGCGGACTGGATCTTTCCGATACGGGAGACGCCCAAAGGGGGAAAGCGGCCCTGTGGATGCTGAAAAATAAACTGGCGCCGATCGCGGCCGAAAAACCATTTTTCATGTCCGCCTATTTCGCAAGCTTTGATGAAAGCGCTCATCAGAACGGGGTTTACAGCAAGGAAGCGGCGGCAAGTCTTGAAAAGATTGACAGCATGGTAGGAGAACTGATCCGGGAAGCCGAACGGATTACGGACGGACATCTGGTCGTCTGCGTGGTATCAGACCATGGGACACTTGACAATACGCACAATATTTCACCCAATATTCTGCTGAAGGAAGCCGGATTGATCGATACGGACGAGGACGGAAACATTGTAAGCTGGAGAGCGTTCAGCCAGAGGGCGGGAGGTACGGCGGAGGTACGTCTGGCCGATCAGGAGGATCAGGAGGCGGCACAGATTTTAAAGAATATTATGGAGCGTCTGGAGGCAGACCCACAAAGCGGAATCCTGAAAGTCGCGGACGCCAGAGAAGCCGCTGCAAGGGGAGGATTTCCGGATGCGTCTTACGTGCTGATATCTGAGAAGGGATATGAGATCCGCGATGATGTGGATGGGGAATACTGCCGCACAAGCCTGACTCAAAAAGCACAGCACGGATATAATGAAGAATTTCCGGAGATGCGCGCATCCTTTATGCTCACCGGTGCAGGCATTACGCCCGGAAATATCAAAGACGCCCGCCTGATCGACGTAGCGCCGACTCTGGCAGGGATTATGAAGGTGGAATTACCGGACGCAGAGGGAAAAGACATACTGAAATGAGGAACAGTCCATGGAAAAGATAGAGGATCTGATCAAAACCCTGGCTGATTTCCTCTGGGGTGACTGGCTTTTGGCGGCGCTTCTGGGATTAGGGATATTTTATACGTTCATGACAGGTTTTGTACAGCTAAAATGTGTGAAACTCCTCAGAAAAGGATTTTTTCAGCTGTCGAACGGCCGGAATGAGACCAAAGACGAAAAGAAATGTTCTTCCTATCAGGCGCTCTGCGCGGCCATCGCGAGCTGCGTCGGAAGCGGAAATATCGTAGGCGTATCGACGGCGATTCTGGCCGGAGGGCCGGGCGCATTATTCTGGATGTGGACAGCGGCATTTTTCGGGATGGCCACAAAATTCGGCGAGATTGTCATGGGCATGAAGTATCACGGACATGATGAAGAGGGAAATATCGCCGGAGGGCCGATGTATTATATTGAATACGGAATGCATTGGAAGTGGGCAGGTGTTTTAGTAGCAATACTTCTATTTATACAGAATGCCGGAGCAACCCTGATTCAATCCAATACGATCTCAAATGTGGTCAACGAAGCATTCCGGACTCCATTTCTCATAACAGGGCTAGTGCTTGCGACGGTCATGAACTTTGTGATCAGCGGAGGCTTCAAAAGGCTGATTCATGTAGCCCAGCGGATCGTACCGGTCATGGCAGGGCTTTACGTTGTCGGTGGGCTGTGTGTTCTGATACTGAATACCAGACAGATACCGGCTATGTGCATATCGATTATACAGGGAGCGTTTACGGTTAAAGCGGGTGCTGGGGCGCTGGCAGGAATTACGATCAAAGAAGCCATGAGGTTCGGGGTGACCAGAGGCTTATATTCCAATGAAGCAGGCGAGGGCTCGGCGGCTGTCCTGCATTCCTCCGCAGAGGTGGACCATCCGGTGCGCCAGGGGATGTACGGGGTGATCGAAGTATTTATTGATACGATGGTGATCTGCAGTACCACGGGGTTTACCGTCCTGATCACGGGAGCCAACACCTTTCACGGAAATGCATCGACTCTGGCTGCGGCAGCATTTAAAAGCGTGCTCCCGGGAATGCAGTATGTCATTTATATCAGCCTGATCCTGTTCGCAAGTACATCCATGATGAGTCAGTGGTACTTTGGGCATGTGAGCCTGACTTATCTGAAAAAACCGGGACTAGCGACGGCGTACAGGATATTGTTCCCGTTTATTATTGTCCTGGGAAGCCTTGGCAGTATTGAAACAGTCTGGTCTATCCAGGATTGTGCGCTGGGACTTTTGATCCTGCCGAACTATGCGGCGCTGCTGTTCCTTGCGCCGGAGGTGAGAAAATTAACAAAAGAATTTATGGACCCGAGAAACGGGTATCTGGATAAGAAGGAGAAAAAAGATGGATAGCAGTTTGCAGAAATATATCGACACGATTCCCGCCGTGCGTGATGCGGCGCAGGAAAAAGAAACATTTTGGCTCAATGACAGGATGGTTCCAAAGGCCAGGCAGAACATCACACTGGTGCGCCCGGATCAGATCGGGGATGCAAGCAGCAGGCTTCTGCGTTTCGCACCTTATTTGAAAAAGGTGTTTCCGGAACTGGAAGAAACCAACGGGATTATTGAATCCGAACTGCGTGAAATTCCGAAGATGAAGCATTTTTTAAACACTGCATACCATACGGAAATAGAAGGACGTCTGATGCTGAAAATGGACAGCCATCTGCCGATATCCGGTTCCGTAAAGGCCAGAGGCGGCATTTATGAAGTCTTAAAACATGCCGAGGACCTGGCGCTGGAAGCCGGGATGCTCAAAGAAACCGATGATTACAGTATTCTGGCAAACCCTGACTTTCAGGAGTTCTTTGGAAAGCATACGGTACAGGTCGGGAGCACCGGGAATCTGGGAATGAGTATCGGTATCATGAGCGCAAAACTAGGATTTCGTGTCATTGTCCATATGTCTGCGGACGCGAAACAATGGAAAAAAGATTTACTGAGAAGCCGCGGAGTCGAGGTGATCGAGTACGCCGATGACTACTGCGCGGCGGTTGAGGAAGGACGGAAAGCCTCTGATACCGATGAGATGAGCTACTTTGTAGACGACGAAAATTCCAGAAACCTGTTCCTGGGATACAGTGTTGCCGGAGAAAGGTTAAAATCTCAGATAGAGGAACTCCATATCACGGTAGACAGCAAACACCCTCTGTTTCTTTATATTCCATGCGGAATCGGCGGTGCGCCGGGAGGAGTCACCTACGGCGTGAAAGAGCTGTACGGAGATAACGTACATTGTTTTTTTACGGAACCTACGCATGCATGCTGTATGATGCTCGGAATGGCAACCGGCCTTCAGGACGGGGTAAGTGTGAAGGACTTCGATATTGACGGACGGACCGATGCAGACGGCCTGGCCGTTGGACGTCCCTCCGCATTTGTAGGGAAAGTAGTGGAGCCGCTCCTTTCCGGGATCGCGACAATAGAGGATAAGAAGTTATATGACCTGATGCGGGGCCTGCTTTCAAGCGAGGATATTTTTATAGAACCAAGTTCCTGCGCGGCTTTTGCGGCGCTGATCCGGACCGAAGAGATGAATGCATATATTGATAAAATGGGACTTTCCGGTAAAATGAAGAATGCGACCCATATCGCATGGGCTACCGGCGGAAGCATGGTGCCGGATGAAACAAGGGAAGCTTATCTGAAAACAGCCATATAAGAAAGGGTAATTTATGAATTATGAATTGCTGGTCCTGGATATTGACGGAACTGTGACAAATTCGGATAAAGAGGTGCTGGACAGGACGCGGGAAGCGGTGATTCGGGTTCAGAAAAAAGGTGTGAACGTCGTTCTGGCTTCCGGGAGACCGCCGGAAGGGCTTCTTCCGATCGCCAGGGCACTTAGGCTGGAGGAATTTGGCAGCTTTCTTTTGGCATTCAATGGTGGGAAGATCATCCATCTAAAAACAGGTACATGTGTTTTTGAAAAACGGCTTTCCGGTGCTATCCCAATGCGGCTGCGAAGAGACGCACTGGAGCACGGCGTCGGAATGGCCGCCTACAGAGAGGGCGTGATATTGGCCGGGACCAGACCGGATCAATATCTGCGGCTGGAATCCAGAATAAGCGGGATGCCGATCGAATATCATGGGGAATTTGGTAAAGATCTTTCGCGCAGCGATTTTACAGTAAATCAATGTATCCTCACCGGTGAACCGGATCTTCTGGATGAAGTAGAACCGATATTTTTCAACAGGTATTGTCATGAGGCGCAGATTTTTCGCTCCGAGCCGTTTTACCTGGAGATCAGTCCGAAAAATGTGGATAAAGCATATGGACTCAAATATCTTCTTCGGGCGATTGGAATTTCCAGGGAGAAGATGGTGTGCTGCGGCGACAGCTATAACGACATTCGGATGCTACAGTATGCGGGTCTTGGAGTCGCAATGAAAAACGCGCCGGAAAGCGTCAAGACAGTAGCTAATTTTGTGACGGAACATGACAATGACCACGATGGCGTCGCAGAGGTCGTGGAACGTTTTTTTTAATCTAATGCATGGAAGAAGGCGGGGCTTCCGGTAATAAGATTTGTACACAGTATATTGTGGAAATCCGATTATTTACCGACAGCCCCTGTCTTTCTCTTCCAGATACAAAAAATCCGCTCTCAGCAAATATTTAGTATCCTGATTTCGTTTTATATTGTCCGAAACAGATCTGTTCCGGATATTCGCAAAACTCTATGCCACATCTTCTTTCAGCGTGCTTTCGTAACCAAGCTTCCGCAGACGCTCCTGAACGACTTCTGCATTTTTCATATCCGTATTAGCCAAGAGTATGTACAGCTTCTCTCCTTCCATCAGGCCCATGTAATCTGTCTGTCGTATGTTGCAGGCCACATTCGTAGAAACGTCCTCGTAACTCTCATATGCCATATCGACCTCCACCAGAGCACATTCTGTCAGCCCCTTCTCCTTCGCCTCTAAAAATGCATTGACCAGAATGGTAAATGCCTCCTCGTTCAGCACATTGGTCCCTTCCAGATAGCGCTGCCTGCGGAAGTTCGCCATATAGCGGCTCGCGCGCAGGATTGCATTCTGAAGCAGCATCTCGATCACTGTCAGACGTTTCACTTCTGTCTGCGTCATCCGCTCAGCTGGGATCCCCCAGAACATCAGAAATACCCGAATCTCTTCCTGGTCATATACAGCGCTTGCCATAAGCGGAAACTCTTCCGCCATAGACGTATTCATATAGATACGGCCGTTTTTCAGCGTATCATACAGTTCTCCCATCGCCGTATATTTTATAGAATTGCCCAGCTTCCGCGCTTCCCGGGATGTCGCGGAGCACAGCCTGGCGTAATCCCGGTTCGCCACGGTATAGATTGCCACATCCTTTGTGCCCATCAGCTCCGACAGGATCTGCGCCGCATAAAACAGCACTTCCTCAGTCGTATATTTTTCCAGGCCGGAGACGATCTCATAGACCTCCTCCAGACTGTCTTTGTAATAATCATGCGGTACGCCTGATGTCTGCTCCCTGCCGCTGTCCTTGAAAAGCTTCTTCAGCTCTGCGATCTCCTTTGCATTCTCATCCAGGAGTTCTTTCTGCCTCTCAATCTCCAGCTGCATCTCATCCATCTTCAGCTGTACCGTATCCTTTTCTGTCTTCTGTACTTCTTCCTGATTCAATCCTATCACCCTCCCATATTTCCGCATGCCGTATGAAAATACAGGACATGCATAAAACTCATTTTCAATACCATTATTTTGCACTTCTTTCCTGAAAATGTCAAGAGTGATAAAATAACTATTGCATTGTCCGTTTTTCCAGGTATAATGGGACATACGGGTCTTCTGCAGGGTCTGCGGAAGAACACTGTTGTCAGGCACCCGCGGCTGCCGCCAAATATCCATGCAGGCATGGCTGCCTGGTTC
>Ga0137307_100362_pt1 | contig 65704 bp, 69 predicted proteins | sample NAcewD2O_March_2_FD_97180 | JGI IMG/M metagenome (GOLD analysis project Ga0137307, IMG submission 97180) | Mouse cecal microbial communities from Vienna, Austria - N-Acetylglucosamine amended D2O_March | ecosystem: Host-associated > Mammals > Digestive system > Large intestine > Cecum | place... | reverse complement strand
CCTTCGGCTGCGGAACGCAAGCGCATTATCTGGGTCGGGGTTATTGCATCCCATGCCGCGGACAAATTTTTACGTGATTTTACCTCAACAAAAATAATCAGATTACCACGACGGGCTATTATATCTATTTCCGCCCGACCGGTATAGCGCCCGGTTGTATATCTAGATGCCAGTATTCGAAATCCATGCAGACGCAAAAAACAACGTGCCCGCCATTCCGCCAGCAGGCCCGTCTTGTATGTATTGCGCTTAAAATGCGTATGGTTTTGCTTTGAAGTTTTCACGGGCATCATTTATATTCTTGGCCTGGTCTGATGCGTTGCGCCCCTGGTCTACTAAATCCAGCGCACCATAGTACGCCGTCATCATCGGGTCATACGCATTGGATGTCGTTATCCATTTATCCGTGCCGGAATTTGGCGCACCGTATTTATCAAGAACATTCTGCCAAAATGCCAGAATTTTTTTCTGGCGCTGGTTCTCAAACTTTTCAGCCGAACCTTCCAACTCATCAACATCATTTTTATATACCACACGCCAGACCAGATTATCGGTCGCGTTACTGGTAAAATAAACCGTTATTGTTTCGCCCGTATTAGAGCGCAGCAGGTGCAGTTCTGACGCATACATTAAGCCGCGATGACGCGCCAATGTTCGGATACAGTTTTCCAATTCATCGGGGGCAAAAATATTCTGCTGGCGGCATTCATAGTCCAGATTATATTTCCAATCGGGGTTAATTGTATATATTATACTATTTTTTTCGCGCGGCGCGTACAGACCACCGCCCTTGAAAAACAATGTCTGGACATCTTCGAACGGCATCCCCAGCATAATTCCGGCAATATCAAATGTTGATACATTCGCCGCCCCCGCATCCATATTCATAGATACCGATGCCGTGGTAATATCCGCCGGCGCACTATCTTCGATGGCATAATCCAAAAACGGGCCGTCATCAGCGCGCGCCGGTATGGAATACACCGTGGCGATGCAACAAAAGACAAGGAACAATCGCTTCATAGTTTTTAATCCATTTGTCTGCCAATGGCGGTTATACCAAACCTAAATATGGCGGCGGGGTCTTGGCCCTCCTCCAGATATTTGGCAACATCCAGTTTTTGGCGAAAATCCATCATATTCTCGTCCCCCAAGCCCATATACAGAACATCGCGCGTGATAACCGGTTCTTCTGCCATATCGTTGGGATGATACCATGTTTTCATTTCATACACAACCGTCCAATAATCACTGTCAACAGGCTTGTATATCTTATCCACAAGGCGGACTGTACGAAAAGCCCCCTCTTCGGCTAACTTTAATATAAGTTCGCCTTCAAGCTCTTGCCACTGGCGGAAAACATCCGGTGTTGACATGCGGGCCAGCGTGGAATTCGATTGCATCCGGGCCTCTATATTTGCGACATCGGGAATAACGTAAAAATATTCCGTCAGGTATTTTTCAACCAGCATTTGGCGTATCTTGTCCGCCCCCAAGTCCGCCACGGTTGCCGGAACGCCAACACGTCTGACCGACAGATTATTAGGCTGAAAGAAATATGTTTCTATCTTTATATTACGCGCCGCATCATATATCGCGGCCGCCCCAGCAATCGCCCCAAGCATCAGCGCCAGAATTAACAGTCCTAAAAAAAACGTTACAATTTTTCTCATTATTTTATTCTGTATGCGTTAAAGTCTGTGACGTAATAGCCCATTGTCATCGGATACTTGCCAGCGGCACGCGCAACGCGAACAAATGCGACAACATCAAACGACGCGTTTATATTCGACCACACAGATGCCTGAACCCGCCAAATACCACCATTTTGCATATCACGGCCCCCAACTGGTGTAATTTGAATGGTATCCGTCATAACGCCCCATGTTTCCCCAGCCATGGCACGCAGGTGATATGTAGGCATAACATCTTCGACAAAGTGATTATAAAGCGTATCCAATGCCGCACAGGATATGGCACAGCGCCGCTCACCATAAAGCATTGTTTCCGCCCCGCTGCATTCATCGGCCGGGCATTGCCGCCAGAGCATGTCGTTTTCCGCCGCGGCATCGGATATAGCAAACCAGCTTTGGAAAAAGTTGCCCACGACGGCCTGCTGAACGGTTTCGGTTATTGATACCGTCCTGTTCAAGGTTACACTGCGACCAATAACGGTCCAACTGCCGGTAATTTTATCAATTGATATCAAAAACGGGTCCAGGCGCATAGACCTAACACCCCACAGCAGCAGTCCACATACACACGTTATAACAAAAAAAGTCCCCAGAATACCAATACCCATGACGCGGGAAACGGCGATACGTTTTCCCGCTGGAAATGCCGGTGTATTAAAATTTCCTGGATAATCCAATGCCACTGCCCCCCCTGTGCGGCCGGGTCGTTATGCCTGGTATACCATTATGCAGGCGCAAGGACTTAGCTTTAATTCATTATTATCGTAGCCAACACCCACCGGTTCACGGTCGTAAACCTGGCCACAGCCGGCCAGTGCAAGCGCTACAAACAAGCCTAGTATTACTTTTTTCATGTCTTTTCCCCCTTTCCTATGTGGGTTTGCCCTTTGGTTAATTATAAAAAAATTAAACATCGGCCGTCAAGACCAAAAGAGTCTAAAAACTTATAAATAATTTGACAAAACGCCTATAAATAGTACGATATAGGTTCAGAAAAATAAAAGACTCGAGTTATGACAGATTGTAGCGATTATAATATATCTAGAAACTTTTTTGCACATTATCACCAGATAGGGGACGAAAACGGTCACCCTTTGACCAATGTTTATTGGTCAAAAGCCCCCCGGGAAATGCCTGTCTTTGGCAGTGTATATTTTATCCACGGATACGGCGGCAGCCCGGTTGAACCTTGCCTTAAGCTGCCGATGCAGTATGCTTTAAGCCATGGATTTAACGTAATTGCCATCGAAGGAGCCGATTTATCTGCGACGGCTACCCCACAGAAAAATATTAGCACAATGACACTTGAGCGTCAGAAAAGAGCGCTGGACACAGGATTGCAGTTCTGTGAAAAACTAGAACCATTAAATCGTGATTACAAAGTCGCATGGATTCATTCTATTTCATGTCGGGCGATGTCTGACCTGATGATTGATTCCCCGAAAATCCGTCACTATTTCAATGAAATGGTATTGAATAATCCTTATTTCCTGCCACCACCAAAGGTTTGCATGCTGCGCGAAAAGATGTATAAGCGTGACCCGTCCGGTCAAACATGGGATATATTGGTACACAAGGTTACAACGCAGATACGTGAAATAGAAAACCGTAGATTTACTATTCCAACATGCCTTTATAACCTATCTATTCCGCTGCCACATAAATGGGAGCAAAAGCCACAGTTTGAAGACCTGGCACGCTGCGTTTCTTTCTTTGTAAAGAACATACGTCTGCACTTCATTTTGGGCACAGAAGACAATATGGCTGATTATCAGCAGAATCTGCGAATATTCCGCGGTCTGGATATTCCGAACAAGCAGATTATATCTATTAAGGGCGCCAACCATTCTTTTGATAACTCCCCTAATCTGTATATGGAATTTTCGGGCATGGTTTTGGATGCCATAAAATCAAGATGTGTAAATGTAAAATAATAAAGGGGCAAAACGCCCCTTTATTATTTTATCCCTTAGAACTGGGTTTCAAACGATAGCAGGAATCGCTGCTCGCGGTCGTATTTATTCATTTTCAACGGCCAACCCCAGCTAAAGTTCATCGGTCCCATGGGGGTATTCCAATAGATTCCAACACCCGCAGATGTACGGATATCATCATCTATGTGGTTTGCAAATTCCGGCGAATGCTTGTCCTGGGGATAATAGTCTTCGGCCTTTGGCGGCTTTCCCAAAACACCATAATCCATAAAGACAAAACCCTTTATCTGATATTCATCAGGGATAAATATCGGGAAGTTCAACTGGGTAGAGCCATTGAGCTTCCACATGCCACCCAGCGAGTATGTAGAATAAGCCCAATTTCGCGACCCCACACCCGCAACATCAAAGCCGCGCAATGTTTCCCCGCCTAAGAAATAGCGATAAACACGCGATACATAGTCACCGTCAAGCGGCTGAATCAGGCCGAAATCCAAGCTTGATTTTAACTGCCAGCGGTCGGAAAAGAACTTTACCATTGCGGTTATGTCACCGCTGTATCTCATAAACGTTTCCGTTCCGCCAAAACCTGTGTACGCAATGCCAATATTTCCAACAACACCGGTATGGGTATTCTGCTGGAAATTCGTATCCAGATTATGATAACGGAAATTAGTCCCGAGTGTATATAGGTTTGCATCATGCCAACCAGAAAGCTGGATATCATAGTTCTGGTCGAATGAGGCGGACAGACGCAAAGTCTGGAACCAGTGGTCTGTTAACTTCCACCCCATGCGTCCCGTTACAGCAAAAGAATCACGGTCGTATCCCAAACTGCCCAAAGACGAATAGTTATACATTGTATAAGACACATCAAAACCGGCAGATAGCGCACGACCAAACAAATACGGCTCTGTAAAGCTGAACAAGGCCTGCTTTTGATATTCCGCCAGGGACCCGCGCAGTTGAACAACCTGGCCACGGCCCATAAAGTTGCTTTCCGTTATTCCGGCATCAACCATAAATCCGTTGATATTAGACCAACCAAAACCGCCGGACAGTTCTCCGGTGGGCTGTTCTTCTACCTTTACATCCAGGTTCATCATGTTCGCATCCGCAATGCGGCTGGGGACCATTTGAACTTCTTTGAAATAACGGGTACGCATCAAATTCTGGCGACCGGTTTCAATATCCTGTAACGAAAATGGGTCGCCGGCACGCATTGGCAAAGACTGCTCTATCACGCTGTCAAATGTGCGAACGTTACCCAGAATGTTTATAGAATTCAAATAAATACGGTTCGTTTTTTCAATTTTGAACGTCATATTTATCGTACGGGTGTCATCATTCTTTTCGGGCACAGGCTCAACCGTTATAAAGGCATAGCCGTAATCCGCAATCACCGTGCGCAGTGATGTTATTGTTTCCTCAACCTTGTCTATATTATAAACCTGGCGCTTGGAAATAGTCAGCGCCTTACGCAGGGCTTCGTCGGGAACATCCGGAAACGGGTTATCAATTTTAATATCACCTATTTTATACTGCGGCCCTTCGTCCACAACAAAGGTTACAGAATAATATTCACGGTCCGGCGTAAAGACACCGTTTGCACTCTTTACCTGAAAGTCAACATAGCCGTTGCGCAGATAAAACTGACGCAGCATCTGCTGGTCGTATAAAATACGGTCTTCATCAAACACATCAAACTGGGTCATCAGGCGCCACCAGGCATGTTCGCGCGACAATATTGCGCCACGCAAATCTTTGGAGCGGAACTTTTTGTTGCCCTCAAACTTTATATCGCGGATATATGTTGGATGCCCCTCTGTTATTTCATAAACAATATTAACCCGGTTATCATCCAGCGCGATTTTTTTGGGATTTATTTTTGTGCCGAAATAGCCCTTGCGCTGGTATAATGTCAGCATGCGCTGAACGTCACCACCGATAACGGATTCATCGTATGATGTGCGTTCTTTTGTACGAACTTCCTTTTTCAAATCATCCGCCGAGATTTCATCATTTCCCTCAACCGTGACCTGATTTACGATTGGCGATTCCGTAATGTCAATTTTAAGAACATTACCGGACATGCGGACATTTATCCGAGAGAAATAACCACTCTCCTTCAGCTTTTTGGCGATTTGATTGGCACGTTCTGACGTTACGTTGTCTCCAATCTTTACATCAGCCAGAATTCGCACGGATTCCGCATCCATGCGCTGGTTACCGGCGACGTCAACACGCCTAACAGTTTCCGCCGTGGCCGGTAATGCCGTGGCCGCTGCGATTGTTGCAAAAAGTAATTTCTTTGTATTATTCATATCAGTTCAATCCAAATACCCTTGCCAGGTCATTCCACATGGTAAGTATAAACAGGCCAAATATCAAAACCCAACCGGCAACTATGGCATATTCCATACCACGACCTACCAGCTTGCGGCGTGTAATACCCTCTATTATCAATATCAGCAGATAGCCACCATCCAGAACCGGCAGCGGCAGCAGGTTAATAACCCCCAGATTTACCGACAGCAACGCAATAATTGACAGCAGCGCAAAGAAACCCATTGCCATGGCCTGGCCGGATACTTCGGCGATAGTAATAAAGGACCCCAGTTGTTTTGAAGAACGCTCGCCGGTTACAATCTGCTTCAGAACAACCAACAGTGTCTTAGACTGGTGATATGTTTCGCGCGCCCCGGAATATATTGCCCCGAAAAATCCTTTTTTGCGGAACTCGGTCTTGCTGCCGTCGGCAACAAGGCCCCAGCGCTCGGCCGGCGACAACTTTACCTGAACCAGTTTATCACCGCGAACCAACAATACATTTGCATCACGATTGGCGGCTATTTCCTTGGCTATTATCAGCTCGCCCCAGTTGGTAATTTTTTCTTCGTCGATGCGAATTACAACATCACCCGGCTTTACGCCCGCATTAAATGCAACCGATTCCTGAATAACCTGGCCTACAACGGGCAACTGAACATTTTTCGGCTGGAACATGAATAAGGCGGAATAAATTACCCACGCCAAAATAAAGTTCATCGTAACGCCGGCAGCAATTATTATAAACTGCTTCCATGCGGGTGCCGACAGATAGTGCCCCTTTTTCTTGGCCGCGGGCAGTTCTTCATACTTTTTACGATTGAACATGTCTTCCTGGCCGTAAATGGATACATATCCACCCAGCGGCAGGCATGCCAGTCTCCATGTGGTTCCACGACGGTCATGCCATTTTAAAATAGCGGGCCCAAATCCGATTGAAAAAGTATCAACGCGAACACCGGCCCAGCGGGCGGCTAAAAAGTGCCCCAGTTCATGAACAAAAACCACGACGCCTAATACAATCAGTAATGCGACAATGGTTAATAAAGTATGCATATCTTACCCTTCCCTTACCTTTGCGAAAAATTATAGCATAACCAGCCAGATTATCGGCAAGACATAAATCCAGCCATCAAACCGGTCCAGCAGACCACCGTGCCCAGGTAATATATTGCCAAAGTCTTTTATACCCATGCGGCGCTTTATCCAACTGGCCGTCAGGTCGCCATACTGTGACAGCAGCGCAACACTGATACCAATCCACATTAGTTGGGGCATGAACGTATCAGTCCCCAGCAAACCATACATGACAGCCATTACCGTACCGCATATTACACCTGCAATTTGGCCGGCCCATGTCTTATTCTCTGACAGGCGCTGCCACATCTTGTCGCCGCCCAACAGGCGTCCGAAGAACCAGGCGCCGATATCGGCCGCCGATATAATAAGCAGCAGCAGCAGGATAATCCACGGACGGTTACCAATTGCATAAACAGACGCCAACATTAAAAGCAGCCATGCCAAAAACGCGGCGCATACAATCAGATTATTTTTATCCCCCAGCTTTGCCCGATTGCGGGACATCATGGCAACCATTTCAATAATCATCGCCACAACAGCCGCCACCCCCAGCCAGCGCACCGCCGGCAGGCCAAAATATTCACCCAGGGCCGCCGCCCCGGCAATCAGTGCCAAAACACACCCGACGATAACCCGTTGCATTGTATTAGACATATTTTTTCACCTTTGTCTTGCCGGCATAGTTTGCCTTTTTGCCACCACCAAAGCGACGGTCGCGGCGTCCGTATTCATCCAGAGTATATTGCCACAGATTTTCGTCACGAACCAGGTCCGGCCAATGCTGTGACATGAAAATCAGTTCGGCATACGCCAGTTTCCATAACAAAAAGTTAGAGATTCTGAATTCGTTACTGGTACGCACCATTAAATCAATCGGCAGCAGGTCACCGGTATCAAGATATGTTTCGAACGTTTCACGGTCCACAGGTTTGCCGTCGGCAATGGCGGCATTGACCGCATCGATAATTTCCGCCTGGCCACCATAGTTCAGGGCAAATACAACCGTACCGCCGGTGTTTTCAGCCGACGTTTCCTCCAGCTGGTCGCATAGCTCGGCCAGCTTTTTAGGCAATCTGTCGCGGCTGCCGACAATGCGATAGCGCAAGTTCTTTTCCAGCGCGTGCTTCATGTTCTTTTTCAGTTCCGCATAAAACAAGTCCATTAGGAAGTTTACTTCTTCGTCGGAGCGGTTCCAGTTTTCTGTGGAAAATATAAAGAACGTAACAGTTGATACCCCGCGCGCCATATACCAATCAACCAGATTTTCAAAGTTTGAAATCCCGGCCTTGTGTCCCATCAGCGGCGGCAGGCCGCGCATCTCGGCCCAGCGGCGGTTTCCGTCACATATAAAAGCGATATGCGCCGGCACGCGCACAGGCGCGTCGGTTGCTTGCGATTGTTTCTTTTTAAATAGCTTAAACATCACGTTTCCCGGCGTTAAATATGTTATACGGACAAAATATCTGCTTCTTTCTGCTTTGCCAGTGTGTCAACCTCTGTGCCACGACGCTCAAACACTTTCTGTAGGTCGTCTTCAAACTTACGCTGATCGTCTTCTGAAATTTCCTTGTCTGTGACGGCACGCTTTATCTTGCCCATTGCATCCTGGCGGATATTACGCATGGAAATCTTTGCCTCTTCGGCGTATTTGCCAGAAACCTTAACCAGTTCCTTGCGGCGCTCTTCGGTAAGAGGCGGCAAATTCAGGCGAATTACGCCACCGGCTGTCATCGGGTTCAACCCCAACCCGGAATCACGTATAGCCTTTTCCACAGCGGGCGCATTTGTTGCATCCCAAACAGTTACAGACAGTGTCTGGGTATCGGGCGCCGAAACGGTTGCAACCTGGTTCAGCGGCATTTCCGCGCCATAGACCGGCACCCGCACCCCGTCGAGCAAGTGCACAGACGCACGTCCCGTGCGCAGCCCTGCAAATTCATTCTTTAAAACTTCGATTGTTTGTGCTGTTTTCTGTTCTACTTCGGCCTTTAGGGCGGTATAATCCATGATAAAATCTCCTTATGTGTAAAAATCGTAGCAAATTGATTTGACATTTGGCAAGAAGAAATATAGAATAAGCTCTCGCATGGGGTTGTAGCTCAGTTGGTAGAGCACTTGCATGGCATGCAAGGGGTCGTCGGTTCGAGTCCGATCAGCTCCACCAATATTTTAAATAGGACAGATGTCCTGTTTGGAGTATGGCGGATGTAGCTCAGTTGGTTAGAGCACTGGTTTGTGGTACCAGTTGTCGCCGGTTCGAATCCGGTCATCCGCCCCATTTTAAAATAAAGCCCACCCAACGGTGGGTTTTATTTTAAAATCAGCATGCCCAGCGGTTCGAACCGGTCCGGTTCGTGTGCGAAGTTGGCGAAAACAAGCAATGCGCAGTTTGAGCCTTACGAGCCGAAAGGGACCCAGCGCCATAAGCGACGGGAATTTACAATCTGGTCATCCGACCCATTAAAAAAACCGCCCAAATGGCGGATTTTTTTATCCCTGATAAAAGTCCCACAGATATTTAAACTGGTTTGTGAATTCTTTGCGCTGTTCCGGAAAGAACATACAGTTTTCCGCATTAGATTGTGTCGCAGACGATGTCCAGTTATAGGAACCGGTTTCGATATCCTTTTTATCAAATATTGCAAACTTATGATGCATGATTTTATGCTTTTTATTCAGTATAACCGGCACACCCGCATCCGCCAGACGCGAGATAAGCGAATGCCGGCCGGAGGCCTGGAGCCGGTCGCTGATTATGCGGACACGCACACCGCGGCGATGCGCCGCCAGCAGGCTGTCTACTATCTTGTCATTGGTAATGGAATATACCGCAACATCAATCGCACGTGTGGCGTCATCAATACTGGCGACAATGTTATCCTCGCACTCGGGGCCGGGCGTAAAATATATGCGCGCCCATGATTTTTCCGGTATTGTCGGCATGGGCAGTGCGGCGGTGTCTATTTCATAATCAGCCGTACGTTTTTCCGCCGTGCCCCACAGGCGCCGCCATAGCGATGTCTTTTCCGGCGTTGGGGCACTCATCCCCAGGACGGAATATAACTCCTGCTCAGCGGGACTGTCTTGCTGGACAATTAGCAGTAAGATTTCATTTTTGCACTTTCCAATAACAAGAGCATCACCTGCCCTGCCGGCGCGCATAACTTCGTTTTGATTATAGATTAGCTTTCCCTTGCCGCCGCCGCCATACGATGGTGGATAAAAATAGCGCCAACTGGCATCGCCTTCAACTTCTATGGTCTTAGCGCCTTGATATACATAATTAGTCTTAACATCTACACGTGATACACCAAATATATCAACCATTGCCTTGGATGCCTGGATATATCTATTTACATCCATACTATCGCTTTTTGTAAATTTTTTTGCCATTACAGCAGAACATTCTTTCAGCTGGGCAACATCAAAGGCAAAGCCACTTATCGGAAGCAATAAGAACAAGCAAACTATCAAGCGTCTCATATTTTGATAATACAGTGTTTTTATTCCTATGGCAATAGATAGTTTTTAAATCTGCGTCTGATAAGTAGGCGAGTATATAAAACATCACCATTTATATAGCATGGCTTGCCGTCATAGGTAAAATCCTTGGCCAGCCCCAGGATTTCAAATTTTTCTGGGTTATACCATTGCAAAAAACTAATCGGAACACCTACTATGCCGGTATAATCAGGTGGCAGATGACTGGACTTATTTACATTTACTGCATCGGCATTGTCATAGGCAGGCATCTCAACCCGCTTTGTGAATGGTAATTCAGGCGGGATAATTCCATGCGCTATGTTTGTATACCATATCGCAGACACACCACGCATGCCATTATCAGTGATAAAGTTCATGCCACCAGTCCAGCGCCGTACACCAAACCAGATTTTGTTTTCTTTTATCTGTGTCAACAAGGGCCTGTATATCACCGAATTCATATTTCCGATAACTAAAAACTTTTTGTTGTACTGAATCAACTGGTCTATAAATTCCCGGAATAAAGAAAACGGCGGATTAGTTACTACTATATCCGCCGCGTTGAGTCTTTCTAGTGATGCCGGGCTGCGAAAGTCATCGCCGCCCAGGCCGCCGGAAAACCATACATCGCGGATTTTCCCCGCCGCTTTTAGTTCTGTAAAGTATTTCACAAACGCACTGTCGGCGGTGTCGCAGTTGCAATAAATAATCTTATTAAAAAAATGCGACAGGTAATTGTCGCATTCTTTTTTCACATCATCGTATTGCGTATAAAACTCGTCATTTTTGGCCGCGCGTGCGCGGTGCAACTTGGCACTGGTTGTTGGCATAAATCCCTCCCGTCATGAATGAAAAAAAGCCCCGCGTCATTCGCGGGGCAAACAAAAATGCGGCCCATAGTGGCCGCAGTGCATTTACTATATACTACCATAAATTACGAAAAAAATCAATAAGATAAAAAATCCCCGCGCAATGCGGGGATTTATATTGTCGTACGGCGCGTTTTAGCCAACCAGTTTCTGCCAGAAAGTTTGTTTCTTTTCCGGCTGCTTTTTGCGACGGCGACGCGGTGCATTCATTGTGGTCTTTTTTGCATCCGCATGCTGCGCATTCTTCTTTTTAGAATCGGTCGAAGGCGCATGCGCTTCCAGCAGGTCATCTGTTTTGTTCTGCTCTGGCGCGACACGCTGTATCGAATACTGGTCGATGTTCATCAGGCTGTCATCGCCAACAATTACGATTTCAGTGTCAAACTTTGCCTCCATCGCGGCCAGTTCAGCACGCTTGTGGTTAAGCAGGTATACCGCGACATCGGTCGGAACCGTCATAATAATTTTCTGGGCCGATTTCGCCAGCAGCTTTTCCTGAAGATGACGGAACATTATAATCGCCGCGGTCTGGATACTGGGGACAACACCCGCACCCATACAATACGGACAGGCAACATACGATGATTCCATAAAGCTGCTGCGCAGACGCTGGCGAGAGAGCATCAAAACACCAAAGTTATTGATTTTCGCAACCTGGGTGCGCGCCCGGTCACGCTTCATAACTTCGCGCATTTTTAATTCCAGTTTGCGGTTGTTCTTTTCTTCTTCCATATCGATAAAGTCAATCGCAACAATACCGGCCAAGTCACGCAGGCGCAGTTGTAGCGCGATTTCCTCGGCCGCTTCAAGGTTGGTGTTAAGAGCCGTCTGCTCTATATCCTTTTCCTTTATCGCACGCGACGAGTTTACGTCGATTGTTACCATGGCCTCGGTCTGGTTAATTACCAGCGAACCGCCGGACGGCAACTGAACATACGGCCCGTGCAGGCCTTCCAACTGCTTTTCAACACCGGCCTTTACCATAAGCGGCACCGCCGCATCCTTGTAGTTCACCAACTGCTTTTTAGGTGCGCGACCGTACATCTGCTGAAAATACTGCTTCGCAGCGTCAAAGGCATCCTCGCCCTGAATTACAAGAACGTCGTCCTTGTCCGCCAGAAAGTCACGAACAATGCGGCGTAGCAAAGAATCCTCGGTATGAATTGTTACCGGTGCCACAGATTCCAATGTGGTCTTGCGGATTTCATTCCACAGATTTACCAGATAATCATAATCGGCGGCGATGTCCGCGGCCTCGGCACCAAATGCCGCCGTACGCAGAACAACCGTCATTCCCTTCGGAATCTTTAGCCCATGCAGAATTTCGCGCAGGCGGGCACGCTCTGCCTTGTCTGAAATCTTTTTCGAAATGCCATAGCTGTTACGCTTGCGAGAGTTTGGCATCAAAACCGCAAAACGACCCGCCAGCGACAGGTATGTCGTCATCGACGCGCCTTTTTGGCCGCGTTCTTCTTTTACCCCCTGGACCAGCAGAATCTGCTTTGGCTTTATAACATCCTGAATTTTGAATTCACGTGCGCGTTTAACAAATTCCTTGTTGTCTTCGCCCGCACTGTGGTCGTCGTATTCGGCAACCTCGTCCCCTTCGTCATCGGGGTCATCGTCGTCATCAACAATATTGGCATGCGCCAGCTCCAGCAGCTTCTTTTTCTGTTCTGCTGTAACTTGGTAATAATCCGGATGAATTTCCGAAAATGGCAAAAAGCCGTTCTTGCCAGAACCGTAATCCACAAATGCCGCCTGCAAGGAGGGTTCAACACGGATTACCTTAGCCAGATAAATGTTCCCTTTTATCTGGGGCTTGGTCGTTGTTTCAACGTCAAAATCAGAAACGCGATTCGTTGCAGTATCTACCACAACGACCCGGGTTTCCTCCGGGTGGACTGCGTCCACATATATTTTCTTTGACATATAATAATCCTTTGGTTTCAGGCACGTACGATATGGAAATAATCCGTTCCCGTGGGGCGGTCCAGCCCATGCCAAGGAATGGCGCAACAATACCCAACAGCGCATTGCGAATTAAGGAAAATATTGACAGTATAAACAGCAAATTATTTACCCCATGTCATACGAGCATATATAACATAGCACGCACGAACATGTCATGGCAAGGCAATTTTATTTGCCTTTTTTCCCGCGGCCGGGTCTGCGTGGTAATACAGGCATTTTTTGCTTAGCCTGCTCTACCCAGCGCTGCATCTGAGCGCGCAGCCAGCGCTCGTATATAAAAAACAGACCGCCAACCCCAATCAAGGGCAGTACATAGTATATTATTCTGAAGGCCAACAGGGCACCGAAAATATCGGCCTTGTCCACGGTATTGGGCAGTGCGACCAGGAAGATTGTCTCGAACACGCCAATCCCGCCCGGAACCTGGCTGAAAACACCCATGGTTTGGGCAATTACAAACAAGCCTATAAACACACCAAAGGGTATGTCAACAAACGGAATCAGACAGAAATACAGTACCAGGCCGGCCAAAACACTGTCCGTCATGCCAAGCAGCATCTGGGTCGTCGCCATTTTCGTGCTGGGGACCTGGAACTTTATCTGACCTATCTTAACGCTCTTTTTACGAAAGATTATGGTTACTGCAAAGTAAGACAAAACCGCCGCCAAACAGAACGCAAACAGCATATTTATTCCAAAACGCGCACCCGGTGCCGCCCCCAGAATATCATGCGGGATTAAGAAATAACCTATTACAACTATTGCGGCACAACCCAGAAAGTAGGTAAAACCCGATATAGTCAGCATTTTAACTATATCACCACCACGAATGCGCCAACGGGTATAAAGACGATATCTGATTGCACCGCCACTGACCACCGCATGACCGGCATTATTACTGATTGCAAAGCCCAGCATTCCGGCCAACATCCATTTCCACCAGGAAACCTTCTTGTTTTCACCGACATAGTTCAGCGCCAAATAATCATACAGCGCCAGCGCAAAATAACCCGCCAAACACGCCAAACATGCCGCCAGCAGATTTGGGAACGGAATGCTGACTATGGCGTGGAAAATATCACGCAGGCTATAGTTGCGCAGCTGCCAGTACAGCATGCCAACGGCCAATATAAAGAAAAAAATTCCGGAATAGCTTATTAGCTTTTTAAACAGTCGTTTGACTTTTATTGACATCTTTATCCTTCTGTGGGCATCAGGATAGCAACATGTATGGAAAAAATCAAATCTTAAAAGTAATTGCAATACCACCGGCCGGTGGTATTATAGCGGTGATATATAAAAAGGAATAAAAATGATGCGACCATCGATGCGCAAATCCGACCAAATGCGTCCCGTTTCAATGGAAACAGGTATAAACAAATGGGCCGAGGGGTCCTGTCTTATAAAAATGGGTGGCACGCATGTTATGTGCACGGCATCGGTTGAACTGAACCAACCCCTGTGGAAGCGTCAGCAGAACAAGACCGGTGGTTGGGTTACGGCAGAATACTCTATGCTGCCACGTGCCAATGCCACGCGCAAGGGTCACGAACAAATGCAAAAAGACCACCGCAGTGCGGAAATATCCCGCCTGATTGGCCGGGCACTGCGCAGTGTGGTTGACATGGAACTGCTGGGGCGGCATACAATCAATATTGACTGTGACGTGATTCAAGGTGACGGCGGAACACGCTGCGCGTCTATTACAGGGGGCTTTGTCGCAATGGCAATGGCGGTGCGCTGGCTGATGATGCGTGGGCGGATACATGAAAACCCCATCCGTGAACATGTCGCCGCAATCAGCGCGGGTTTGTGGAATAATGAACTGGTTCTGGATTTGGATTATGATGAAGATTGTGTCGCGGAACTGGATTCAAATTTTGTTGTCGCAGACGGCGGTAAGTTTGTAGAGATTCAGGCAACCGGCGAACAGCATCCGTTTACACGAGAACAGCTCGAAAGTCTGATGAATATGGCGGCAACCGGTTGCGCCCAGCTGATTGACTTGCAAAAGCAGGTTTTGGAATAAATTATTTTTTCCGAAGAATATCCCCGGACTTGATAAATTCCGGCGTATCATGCGGCAGTGATTTTTGCGCCTTCTTTGCATAACTGCGGGCTTTTTTATCATTTCCCATAAAACTATAATACTCGGCCAATGCCCAGTTGGCACGTGCATCACTGCCATAACCACGCGCCAGCGCCCAATATGTCAGTGCACCCGGCGACGTTAAATTGGCACGCAGGCATAGTTCACGGGCACGCTCGTTATCACCGGGGGCCGCGCGCTCTGTCAATACCAGGGCCAGGGCCGTTTGAATCTGGGGTGCGTCGGGTACATGCCGCAGTGCACTTTCATAGGCAGCCACCGCCGCATCATAATCCCCGGCGGCAAATTCTATGTCACCTAATAGTTCGTAAAAATATCCGTTATCCGGCATACGCGAAGTCAGTTTTTTTACCCCTGCCGCCGCATCTTTGTATTTACCAAGGCGCATATCAGATATCGCGCGTGCATAAAGGGCCGCGCTCGAATTATCAGACGCCGGATACAGCGCCTTGATTCGCGCAGGCGTGTCCAAATATCCGACCAGTTTTGCCCGAACCAGTTCATATTCATCCGCATATTTAGAATTAGAAGACTGATATTTTCCCGGATGTGCGGCTATATATTCACGAACGTTTTTCAGACGCTCTGCCGTTAGGGGATGATTTACACGATTTGGGTTTATCTTTGCCTCGGCCGCGCCGGTGATATCACGCATTTGCTCAAAAACCTGGACGAATGCGGCGGGGTCCTGGTTTGCACGGCGCATTAAATCCAGCCCCAGATTATCCGCCATACGTTCTTCGTCGCGCGAGAAAGACAGCATCCCCTGGGTTGCAACGCCCCCCGCCCCGGCCAAAACACCCGCCCCCAGTGAAGGTTCGCCCCCGGCCGCCATTAGGCCAATGCCCAACGCCTGAATCAGCAATGCACGACGCATTTCAGCGGCCATGCGCTGGCTCATTTGAACCATGTGGCCGCCAATTGTATGCCCCAGCTCGTGTGCAATGACCGCCTGAAGGGCGGCGGGTGATTTTATCTGCGTCAGCAGACCGGTATAAATATAAACATCCTCGCCGCCGGAAACGAAGGCATTAAAGTCATCATCATGAACAATATGAATTTTTAAACGCGCCGGCGATATGTTGGCCGCCGTCGCCACGGGCGCAACCAGTGTGGTTAGCAAACGCTCTGTTTCCGTGTCGTTAATCAGTGTCGCACCATGGGCCCCGATGCCGAAAAACACACATAACAAAAATATGAATATTTTACGCACTTATGGTTTCCCCGCGGTCAAAGATATACATTAAATCACGCGTCCATTCATCCGTCGGCGCATCCATCGCCGCACGCGACGCCAGCTTAAATAAATCACGGTGCATTCGGTAATCTACAAAATGATACTGAATCCAGCCGCTTTGCCGCGTTCCCATAAGTTCACCAACACCGCGCATCATCAGGTCCTGTTCTGCGATTGCAAAACCGTCGTCGGTTTCGCACAGAACATCCAGGCGACGCATGCCATCCTCGCTGAGGTTACGGCCAAACAGCAATATACAATAAGACTGAAGATTGCCGCGACCGACACGACCGCGCAACTGATGCAGTGCGGCCAAGCCAAAACATTCGGCGTTTTCTATTACAATAATAGTTGCACGCGGGACATCAATTCCAACCTCTATTACCGTGGTCGCGACCAATATTTTCATATCGGAATCATTGTCGGCAAATTCAGCCATTACAATATCACGCTTTTTCTTATCCATTTGCCCATGGACCAGACCGGCCCCCGGGAAATATTTTTCCAAATCCGCATGACGCGCCGCCGCCGCGGTTACATGTGATTCTTCTGTTTCCTCGACCAGGGGACAGACCCAAAATACCTTTGCGCCGGCATCAATCTGGGGGCGCAGATGTGCGACCAGTTCCCCATATCGCGCCATTGGTATCTTAGATGTCTTGATAGGCAGACGCCCCGCCGGCTTTTCATTTATAATCGATACATCCATATCGCCATACATTGTCATCGACAAGGTTCGCGGAATTGGTGTCGCAGATAGCGCCAGCAGGTCGGGATTACGCCCCTTGGCGCGCAGTGCTTCGCGCTGGGCCACGCCAAAGCGATGCTGCTCATCTATTATAACCAGGCCCAGGTCCTTGTAATCGACATCTTCGGAAAACAGGGCATGCGTACCAACAACGATGCGCGTGCGACCCGAACGCAACGACACCAGCTTTTCACGGCGCGCCGGTCCCTTGTCACGGCCGGTTAAAATATCACAGACAATACCTATTTTATCACACAGTGGTTTTAGCTTGGCATAGTGCTGCTGGGCCAGGGTATCGGTCGGCGCCAACAGTGCGGTTTGCCCGCCGCGCGCCGCCATCCAAACCGCCGCCGCCAGGGCTACAATCGTCTTGCCACTGCCGACATCGCCCTGGACCAGGCGCATCATCGGCATATCACGTGACATATCTGCAAAAATTTCATCCAGCGCGCGCGCCTGGGCGCCGGTTAATTCAAACGGAAGACTGGCCCGAAACTTGTCCATTAAATCGTATTTCTGGGGACGGACCGGGCGCGCATTTCGCACATCCATACGGGCACGACGACTGATTGCGATGGCCGATTGGTGCGCCAATAATTCATAATAAGCCAACTTTGCCATGGCCGTGGCATTGGGCAGCAGGTCATCGGCCCCACTGGGGAAATGGATATCGCGCAATGCGGCAAAAAACTCAAGCGTGTTTTCATCCGCCCCCATCAGTCTATCCGGCAGCGCGGCAAAAATTTGATCGCGGACCGCTGCAAAAGTCTTTTGTGTCAGCCCTTCGCCCGCGGGATATATAACCTGTATCGACGGAATTTTGCCAATATTTTCCGGTTCTTCGATAAACTCTGGATGATTTATAATATTGCGGGAACCGCTGCGCTCCAGCTTGCCACTGACGATGCGCCATGCGCCAACAGGCATTTTTTTCAACCAGTAGTCCAAAAAATTAGAATTAAAAAACTGTATTATAACCGTGGCACCGGCATGGTCGGCACATATAATCTGGGTCGGGACACGGCGCCCGCGAAAGCTGCGCCCGGGGCGGACGGCTTTTATCAGCAATTCGATGGTAACAGTTTGACCAGCCGCGGCATCCGCCACAGACTGGGTCAGTGCACGCGGCCGCACCGCGGACGGACGATGCAGCAGAAAGTCCAGCACACGGCGACCACCGATAACATCGTCAAAGCGCGCAGCAACCTTTGGCCCGACACCTTTGACAAACTGTAGGTCGGTGTTCAAAAAATCGAACAAGTCTTTCTTCATATATATTATAAGGTAGTAGAAAGTGCATGCTTATTCAATAATAAAAAAATCAGCGGCTATTTTATAACCGCTGATTTTATCATGGTAACATCTTCCTTTATACCGTCGATTTTCATCTGGAGCTGGCCTATGCCGGTCTCTAGTATTGTGGTACGATTTTCAAGAGATGTTATGCGATGCTCGTTGCGCTCTATCTCGGCCAGCGACGAATCCTGGCGGGCAACCCAATATATCATGCCTGCAATAAAGGCTATCAAAAACCAGCCGGCGCGTAACGTGTCAACAATTCCCATTATTCCGTTGTCGTTTTTCATGTCATTTTTTCCCACGCAGGGCCATGTTTTCCATTTGGTGAACCAAGGCACGCTGGGCCTCGAGACCGCGCAACTCCGCATCCGTGGCGCCAGGGCTCAGTGTCCGCTCTATTGTAATGCGCCGAAGATGCTTTAACACCGCAATACCGGCCGATGTCGCAAAGCAACGCAAATAGTTCTGTTCAATATCTTCCATGGTTCCCTACTCCTGTATTAGTGTTGATTCCGATGCAGCCATTTTTACAATCGGCGCCAGGTATTTTAATTCCGCATCACTGTGCAGCTTTATGCGCGCTATGGTGCCACGACGAGACAAAATCTGAAGACCGCGGTCAACCAGAGGTCTTATAAACTCGTGCAGCAGGCGCCCGTATGTTGCCCCCAGTATGCGAACCATATCCGCATTGCGGGCCAGAATTTCCGTCGCAGTCATTTCCTTTTCTGACAGCAACCCCAATCTGTCCGCCAGCATTGCATGCCGAATACGTTCGCGCAGGTCTTTTAATATTATCTGGGATACGTCGAAATCCGCACCAGATGCCAGCGGCGTCAGACCACTGCTGCCGACGGCCTTTGGAATAATTGCCCCAGGTGTCAGATTGATATTGGCCAGATTGATAACACCGTCATCATCGGCCTGCCATATACCCGATACGGCAATGGTTGCGTTCTTTAGCACCAGTTCAACCACCTTGTTTGCGGTTTTTATATCAGGCAGTGCACGTAATACCGGACCGCGACCATATTGTTCACCACTGGACAAGGACCAGCGAAAGATGATATAGGGACTGGTTTCGAAAGTACCGCGCGATACTATATTATTTTCTATGTCACCGCCAATATCCAGCCATGCCGTAAACTGTGTCCCGTCAAGACACTGGACCAGACGCAGCGGCATTTCCGGATCGCGCTTTATTGAATCACGAATGTCGGCCGGCGGCGTCCATGCAGGATAGCGCTCCATTACATCCGATGCCGGCATTGATGTTGTGTGAAAGACCTTGTCCTTTAGCAGGGCAATGTCATGCATGGGAATCGCATTAAACGAGAATGCAGAGGCCGCTCCTATGGGATTTTCCGCCATAAACAGGCATGCGGTCCCAATTGTGACCAAATCAAGATAGCACTGGTGAATTGTTGTGTAAAAGTTGGAATCATTCAAATTCGCCCGCAGGGCGGCAACCGCCGGGGCCGCATCGGGGGCGGCATCACTTTCGGGGATTAAGTCAATCCACCGTGATTCAGGCGGTGTCAGCAGCGAATACATCGCCGCCGCCAGATTATCCGCACAATCCGCCGCCGTTGCATCAAACAGCATGGCAGCCTCGGCATCATCACGCGGCATGGTATATTTCAGCGCGGCATCCCAACGGTTTATCCAGGGCGCGCGCGCATCCAATGCACGACGATACATTTTTTGCAGATTTTGGATATTTTGTTGCATAATTTTGCTCCTTAGTTTTATTTGCAACCCAATTATTTTAGACTTGCGTAAAATCAAATATTTTTGTATAGTGACTGTTGTATATTTATATGCCTAATCTAAACGGTCGTTTTGATTAGGTATTTTTTCTTATATAAAAATCCCCGACTTCCGATATTTGGCATCCGGTAAATTACGCCTAATCAAAACGACCGTTTGGTTTCCGCAACGCGGAGAGTACAAAACATGAAAAAAATTTTAATTGCCGGCAGTATTGCCACCCTGTTGGGCCCCGCCCATGCCACATGCACCGTATCAGGCGTAGGCCTTGAGGGCTCATGCGAAGAAAACACCACCACATGCAAGGGCAATTCTTGTACCACAACATACACGTACAAGGCAGCCGGCACACAGGTATGTAAATGTACGGGAAAATGCAAAGATGAAACTTTCCCGGCCGGCTGGAACGCAATAACATGCCACTGCATTAAAGAAGAGAGATAACACATGCCAAAAATAAAGCATTTTCTTATAATCCCCATACTGGTGGGCGCACCATATTGTTCATACGGCGCCGCAATCGAATTAATGTGCACGCCTCAGAATAACTCGTGCTCGCACTGCACAAAATACAGGTGTGCATCCGGCTATTATGGGACTGTTAACAGTACGACGAATAACTGCGTTCGGTGTCCGACGCAGCAAGTAAGCGGCGGAACAATGCCATCATATTCTTTTGGCACATCGGTTATTGGCAGCACCGAGAAAACCGACTGCTATCTTAAAGATGGCTTTGTCGGTTGGGACACAACAGGCGGCTGGGTTATTGATACGGGTGGCTGGTAAGCCTAGGGAAACCGAGCGGATGCTACTGGTCCGACAGCTAAACCTTGAAATCGGTGTTTGCTGAAAATGTTCGCGCGGCGGCAGACTGGGGCCGGATGACATAGGGCCGCATCATCAGCGCCCCTGCAACCGCGTCCAGGCCGTCGTCATGCGCAAAGGCGCCCAGGGGACTCCACCCCAGCATTTCTGAAATAAGCGGCGTTTGCCTGATACGGGAATGCGCATATAGGCGCCCAGTCGATAGCAGCGGTTCTATTGCATCCAAAATTCTTGTTTCCTTGTTGTGGTTGTTAACTATCTTTTGAACAAATATATTTGCCCCGCGACGCGCGGCGACATCGCGCATAATTTCCGGCAGTGCGTTTCCTATCCCGTTGGTTTCAATCGCAATGCGACGAACCAGACGCGCCCCCATAAAATCGAGGACCATATCGCACTGTCGCGCCAAAGGGTGGGTTTCATCGTCGCCAACCCGTAGATACAATGCATCATGTATAAATGCACGCCGCGCACTGTCATCGCGAAAAATCAATACGCATACGCTGCCGTCGGATTTCCGGCGCCCCGACGAAGGGTCCCAGTACAGCGCAGCACCGGTTACGGGGTCCGCGCCAATGCGGGCGGTTCGCGCATCGAATTCCGAATCATAAAAGCGCAGCGCCCCCGGGTCCAGACGGCTTTTATCCAGGCCTACACACGTTAACATCATCTGGGACTGAAAATGGCGCAGCCCCACCGTATCGCGCATTTCATTTATGCGCTCTATTGGAAACAACTCCGGCCAGGCCGGATTTCCGCCCTCATCTACAACCGGTATCTTTAATTCTTGATATCCGCGTAAAAAAGGTGTGGAAATGGCAAAATTTTTATATACTATGTTTGACATGGACTTTACCCCTAAAACATTGCCGACAAATCTGGAGGCCGAACAGGCCGTACTGGCCGCGGTGCTGATGAACAATCGCGCCTTGGAACGGGTATCTGAATTTTTGCGCCCCGAGCATTTCTCGCATCCGGCACATCAGGAAATTTTCAAGCTGGCTCAGCGTCAGTTTGCCGCCGGAATCCCGTTTGATATTATTACTGCAAAAAACTACCTGGACCAGCAGGGAACGCTTGAATCTGTTGGCGGGGTCGATTATTTAACGCAGCTGGCCGGGGCCGGTGCAACAGTGGTAAACGTTGACCAATACGGCCGCATAGTTTATGAAAATGCACTGCGTCGCGACCTTATTAACATCGGTCAAGGTATCACTGACGCGGCATTTGTAGAAGATTTGGACAACCCGGTCGCCAGACAGATTGAAATCGCTGAGCAGAAGCTGTTTGACCTATCTACTGTTGGTGACGCAGAACACGAACCCGCATCAATAGCAGACGCCCTGTCGGAGGCCCTGCGCGAGGCAGAGATTGCATACAAAGCGGACGGCATGCTGTCGGGTTTGACAACTGGTCTGAACGCGTTGGATAAATCCATAAGCGGTCTGCATCATTCCGATTTGATTATTATTGCGGGTCGACCAGCTATGGGAAAGACCACGCTGGCGATGAATATCGCTTTTAATTCCGCAAACGCTATTCTGGCCGGACGCGCAAATGAAAAGTACAAGGGCGCCGTCGTATTCTTTAGCCTTGAAATGTCTAAGTCCCAGCTGGCGGCACGTGTTCTGTCATCCCAGTCCAAGGTTCCCGCATCCGCCATGCGCGAGGGTAATCTGACAGATGAGGACTTCCTGAAGATGTCCCAGTACTCTAATGCAATCGGCCGTGTGCCCCTGCATATTGATGATACACCCGGCATGTCGGTGCCAATGATGCGCACGCGTGCACGACGCCTGGCGCGAAAGCACGGTGGAATCGCCCTTATTGTAATCGACTATCTGCAGTTAATGACATCCCCCGGGGGCAAGCGCAACGAGAATCGTGTTCAGGAGCTGTCTGAAATTACCCGTGGTCTTAAAATGCTGGCTAAGGAAATGGATGTTCCTGTCATCGCCCTGTCCCAGCTATCACGTAGTGTTGAATCTCGTGATGACAAGCGCCCAATGCTATCCGACCTGCGTGAATCGGGTTCTATTGAGCAGGACGCCGACATTGTAATGTTTACCTACCGCGAGGAATACTATCTGCAAAATCGTGACCCGTCACAGCGTCTGTCGAACACAACCAGCGACACACAGGTCGAAAACTGGCAGCGCCGACTGGAGCGTGCCCGTGGCAAGGCCGAAGTTATCATCGGCAAGAACCGACACGGTCGCCCGGAAACAGTACAACTGGCCTTTTTGGGGGATTACAGTTTGTTCGACAATCTGGAAGAAACGGACGCACGCGGCGCCAACCCCTTTGCGGACGCGGCACCGACCACATCCGCCACCCCCGACTATAACGAAGATAAATTCGACGCCAGCGCAATCCCCGACGATATGCCTTTGTAATTATTCGCTTGCCTTGGGTCATAAAATTGACTAATATTTTGTCAAGATTATCAAGGAGTTTGCAATGGCCCAGGAAGAAATCATATTCCCAAATAATATTCGCAACATCCGCTTGGCGGCCGGCATGAAAATGACAGAACTGGCACGTCGTGCAAATTTATCTCTATCGGCGGTTTCCAAAATAGAAAAAGGTGTTCGTCGCCTGAACCAAAAGCAGTTGCTAAATATTTGCAATATATTGGGTTGCAAGCTGTCGGACATTTTCATCAAGGAATCAGATGATGTTGCCGGCCAGTGGCAGAACGAAATCAAGCGCCGTCTGAACGACAACGAAAACAGCGGCCTAAAAGTTTTTGGCAGCGGTATTCGCAAAATTCGCCAGCAGACGGGAAAAACCATCGCCCAGGCGGCCAAAGATGCGGGCATGACACTGTCGGTTTATCATAAGATAGAAGTCGGACAGCGTGAAATCTATGAAAATGAAATCGAGCCCTTGGCGCAATCATTTGCACACAGTGTTGAATCGCTGTTTGATGAAATTGCCAGACTGTATAAATCCGGCGAACTAAACAAACAAATCAGCAAGGTAAAAGAACGTGTTAAATCCGTTCTTATTCCGGGCAGTCCATTGTCGGGAATCGACATGCACGGCAGCCTGTATGGTGCCAAGCTTTACGACAGTGCGCGCAAAAAGCTGGTTCCGGTATTTGGAATGCCATCGGGCAAGGCCATTACTTTCAAAAAATCGGACAAAACAATGATTGTTGCACCCATGACACTGGAGGCGCGGCCAGGCATATATGCCGTTATGCCGAATTCAAAGCGCTTGGGTGGCTTTATCCCTGAAAAATCATATATATTTGCCGACGCATCTGCAAAACCTGCACCGGGTGATTTGGCAGTGTTTATCGATGATGACTTTGCCACACTGGGGGCGGATGCGGTTGCCACGGCACAAATTGCGGTTGTCCGTACAGATTCCAAGGGCCGTATCCATGGCCAGATTGCAGCTCCAGAAGAAAAAGTTTCAGGCAAATCCATTCACAAAGTAATCATGATTGTAATGGAATAACTGCCGCCAATATTATGCCGGGGGGGGACATTATGTTGAACGTCAAAGCCAGTATCGTTGCACAAAAACTATTGAACTTGTACCGTCAAGAACACGTGATTTTTGGCGGCTGGGCCGCAGTGAACCAGGTATTTATAGCCGAGGCCACACCAGAGGTTATAGATGCCCTGCGCGAGTTGCCAACAGGTCGCAGTTTGGCACGCCATATAGAAAACCTGCGTACGGGGAAAACACCGCTCGATTCAATTGAACGTGAATTATTACCCTATGGCGGTGCAATGAGCGAAAGTATCGCCACAACACCAATTGATGCATCCGGCTGGCGCGAGTTGGAAAGTGTCATCGCAGAATTTACCCCAGACCAAGAAGGACTGGCCCGACTGGAAGAATCACCCGTTATCAAAAAATTTGGTCCCGAATGGATTGTGGGTATACGTTCGGCACTGGCGGGGAATACGCAGTTGCAGCAAAAGTGGGATGTGGTTGCCCAAACTTATCGCGCATATACCTTATGGAATTCCGCAACAGAGATTTTAAACACCCCTATTTCCGACCGTGTTCGTGCACAGTTGCAGGTTGATATGCCGGAATACGAAACATATCTGCCTATGTTTGGCGCGTCCGGGACAGAATTACTGGGCAAGTTGCGCACATTCGTCAGCAGTGTAAAGCCCAACCCAAATCAGTCCACGGCATCTGAAAGCATTTCGGCAGAATCTGCATCGGCAGATGTGCTATAAATCGTATCTACCGCGTGCGGTGTGCCGATATACAAAATAGCCCCCGCAGGTGACAGGATAAAATCAAGCTCACGCAGGCGTTCACGTAACTCGGCCCGCTTTCGCGGTGTATTGCTGGTATTGGGAACTTCTACGTCGTCACATATAATAAGGTCGGAACGCAATCCGGTTATGTTTCCATATACCCCCTGGCAGATTACTGATGGCTCGCGGATACCAATCGGTCTGTTTACCGTTATACGCCCCGCGGCCCATTCTTTCTTGTTCGTAGGAACCAAGGCGGCACATCGCGGATGATTTTCTAAAATATGCCTTATATGCGCCACCATTCGCGATGCCAAGGTTGTTTCGGCCGATAATATTAAAATTCTGGTTTCCGGCCGCATGTATAAAACACATGCGGCAAATATCCCCACAACCGTTGATTTACCCGAATGTCGAAAAGCCATTAACAGACCGCGGTGCGGCGCACTGTTCCAAACATCTACTAAAAAGCGCATTATCTTGCGGTGATGTTGCGGCGTCGGCAGCCCCAGCAGTTCGTTCCATTCATCCAAGAATTTATAAAATTCCGTAGTCATCACGATTTTCGTTTGGTGCCGTATCGGTAATATATCCGTAATCGTTTATCAATAACGGCAATGCCCCGGCCAATACCGATACCAGATTATTATATATCCCCAGAACGCCCCCACCGCTAAGCTTGTCTTGGACCAGGTTATTAGTATATTCCAAAAACTCTTTTACGTTGTCATGGGTATTCTGCCACTGGGCCAGGTCGATATCCATCTGGCGGATATCACGTAACGCAGCAAGCAGAAAATTAAAATCAGTGTTCAAATCTTCCGGGTCTATTTTTGCCGTCGGCTGATAATCTATCACACGCGACAGCGTTACCTGGCGAAAGATATCTATGCGCGCCCCTTCTGTCGGGGCGGTGGGAAATATTACAGTGCCACCGGTCAAATCCTCGTTCGGATAAACACCATACTGGGTATGTGTCAGGGCACGCTCATCCACTGATACGCATACGTCGGATTCCTGAAAAAACGGGAATGTGAACAGGTACTGAGTTGTAACACCGTCACCGATGTAGCTAATTTTATGCATTGTCGCCCCCTATTCTTAGCCGACAAGCTGGTCAAAGCGCGATAGCAGCGATTTTACCAGGTTCGGTTTCTTGGCATGGGCTTTCTTAAGCTTTTCAAGGTTGTTCTGGCGCTTTTCCTGATAGGGCTGCTCCGCCTCGTCGCGCAGACGCTTTAAAACGGCCTCTTCGGTCATTCCCCGGCCCGCACCAGACATTCCGGACGCACCGTACTTAGCTCGCTGGGATGCCAAGGTCTTTTTTACCAAATTGTTTTTTGCCTGCTCGTCTGCTGCCATTTGCTCCAATATCTTTTTTCTTTCGCTTTTTGCTTCTTTTTTGGCTTTCTTGTAGTCTAAAACTTCTGTCACATCAGATACGACTTGTCCCATTATTTTCTCCTTTATTGTCATCAATTAAATTGCATACCAGCCGTGAATGGTTACCGACAGTATCGTCGCTCTAAACGGTTCTGTGCCATGCAATGTCCACATCGGTGAAATAGTATCTCCACGCGTACCCAGAACATTTATAGTCACATCACCGTCATATCCCGGGGCACCGTCCTCATACACAGAATTTGGCAGCGATACACGCGCTCCGTTTATGAACAAAGATTTGGTATCTAAAACACGTGCAGATATTTTTCTTATTCTGATTTTCTTAGGGTTGTGCCCCCCCGCACGCAGCGGCAATGCCGATGCAGTAAAAGAAAATTCATACCGGCCTGCATCAACCATGGCGCTATCCGAAAACTTTTCCAGAAAATATGACGAATCTCGCTGCGTTACGACATATGTTTCGCCACCAACAGCGGCTACTGATTTAAATAGCCCCCGGGTCTTATAAACACCCCACGCAGAAATACCCAATGCGGAATTCTTATTTAAAACAGCCATATCACCCGATGCCATTACAACAAATAACTGATGAGTATCGCCGTTATACGATATATCAACCGGGTCTGTCATAATGCTCTTGGACAGTGCGCACAAATCATTCGCATTATAGTTTTCACCTAACTCATCCAGGGCCAATTCACGAATATCTTTCTTGGTTGCGGAAATAAATACGGTCGCACCTTCGACCTTTTGTGGCGGCAGATAACGTGACGCAATACTGCCAACACTGGTGTGCTGCTTTATATCTACCACGGACGGTGTCAACGGCTTGCTGGATATGGCCCATTCGCCAACAGATGTTAGAATCTGTAGATTATCACTGCTAACAACGGTACATATTTCCTGGCGCCGCTGTGACAGCAGGGTTATGAATATAGCCTCGTCGTCCAGACCGGTTCCGACATTAAAGTTATTATGGCGCCCAACCTGAGACATCCATACGCCGGCCGGCCAATCGCGTGAGCCACCAAATACCAGTCTGTCTTGGTGAAATGAGATACTGCACGGCCACCCGCGAGTATTGCTAAACACAGCCTCAGCCCAGTCGGATATCGCAGACGACGGCAACGTATATGGACCATTGGTATATGCCGTTACCACTGTTGGACTGACATATTTGGTAATAACCCACTGGCGCCCCAGCAGCAGCAGGCGACCATTTACATGCCTGTCGGACCAAAATGGCGCGGATGTTGTAAACGTTGCATAATTGTTACCGGCAGCATTCTGGGTAACGGTTATTTTTATATCATCGGCGTCATCAAATTTCATAAACGGAATATTTACCGTCATATCCGCATCATTGCGGGAAAAACTGAACCAGGTCAAAGAAAAGCTGTTTTCAGTTTTCTTTAAAATCCGCGGCTCATAGTCGGGATGCACAAATATCATTGTGCCAAATCGCTGTGCGTACTGCAGCCTGGCATGGGCCGCAGAATTCCATGGTGCCAGCAAATCCCTGATTAAGACACCGTCGGAATACACCAATATATGCCCGTCGGTCAGTGCCAGCAGATAGTCCTCTTCTTCGGACACAGAAAAAGGTATAAGCCTGGCCGTTGATCGCAAATCGGCCACTGATACCAATCCCCGGCGTCGTGTCAGCCCACCACCCGCAATAACATCCATATTTTCTAACTGCGACAAACCATTTATATCATCACGCGCAAAGAACTCAGAATCTACCTGGCCGCTGGCAAAAGAATTTTGTGTTTTTATAAACTCTCCCATTTCATTACCTCTGTCCGATTAAAAACGTGTGCTGATTAACGAAAAGTTATCTATTGCCTTTGATGCGGATGTTGTGCTGTCGATGAACTTAGCCGACTGCAATTCCGTTTCATATAACGCCGCCAGCATTCGGAAAACATTCTGCTCGCCCAGCAGGGGTATGCAAAATTCCATCGCCAAACGCGTCGCCGCCAGTGATGCAAAGTAGCCCGGGAACGCATCCGGTGTAACACGCGACATTCCAACAATGGTTAAAGTATCTGCACCGGGGCACAATATTTTATTCCCCTGAATTTCACCGTGACTTTTTACCACACGCAGGCAATCGGCCGGTATTAGGAAATCGCCGTCGGTATTGCGTGTTAATTCGTATGTCCGACATGCAAATCGCCATACATGCGATGCCAACAGTGCATCTATTACCGGGTCAAACAGCGTTCTTGACAGGCGCGACGCCGCCGTATCATCGGTCAGCGACTGAATGGGCGCTTCGCCCAGTTTCAATAGTGCCATTGAACACAAATCTATTTTTGTAAGCATGAAAACGCCCCTTTTTGTTCATAAAATATGGGCCGGTGTATTCCGGCCCGGCTAAGATTATGCCAGTGCGGCCAACGTTACACTTGTTGCGTTTGCACTTACTTTTTTAATGGAGGTGTTATCCGACGCGTTTATGATAATAACGTCGCCAACATTCATCAGTGTCTTTACGCTGTCGAAATAGCCCGCATTACTTATTGGCGTCATCTTATCTTCCGATGCGTAATGCCACAGTGTGAATCCATTTGCGTATGCGATTACCGACAGATTTTTATTTTGAAATGCCATTTCTTATATCCTTTGATTGTTTTTTATTCTGCATCAGACGGCGTAGCAGGTGCTTCACCGCACTTAACACGTACAATACCGGCGGTATCAATCAGGACTGCGCCCTGGGACATGCTATTGCTGACGAAGTGCGCAGCACGTTCACCATGCCATGAAATATCAGTCTTTACTTCCTGGCCACAGGCATGACCAACACTGGACGCGTGATATATAAAGCAGTCACGATTTGTCCCGCTAAGCGGCAGACCATTATGCAGAACCCATGTAATACCCAGCCATTTGCGTGCCTCGGCACCATTTGCCAGCGGCGTGTCACTTACATAATCGGCGGAAACAAATTCATCCATCGACAGCAGCTCGTTCCACTGGTGAACACCCACCACAGCAAAGCGACGACCGTCATCAGGAACATCGTTTGTATTCAAAACTTCCAATGCGGACAGAATTATCGATTTGTTTAAACCGTTGGTATAGTCCCCAACAGAAGACGTTGCATTATTCATCGCGGATATAATCAGCTCATCGGTTTTGCGTCCCAATGCATAAGCACCCGCAGACGCGACAACGCGGCGTTCATCCACGTTTGTCTTCAATTCATCCAACGCATCAACCCAGTCACCGGCATAATAATCCTGCAGGATGCATTCGACCGGCTCATGATTCAAATTCATAACCGGCACAATGCCATGACGTGATTTTGTGCTGGCTGTGCCGCGGCCAACTTTTTGGAATGTTGTGCTGGCGCCGACAACGCCGCTTTTGCTGCGAACGGTTGACAGCAATTTTGTGCCCATCTGCTGATAGGCCAAATGAACATCAGCTTCGAATTGTTTTACGAAGACTTTATCTATGGAAACAGACATAAATTTTCCTTCCTTGTATTCTTAGATAAATAAAGGCACGCAAAGTTACGTGCCGGTTTATAATTTTGTCTTTACGGTTATGCATTTGGATGCGCCGCTCAACAAAATACGCGGGTCCTGTTTTGGATTATCCGTGCAAAGATTCAGTCGGACAAACACATCCGGTCAATATCCGACTGAATCTTTACAGAAAAAAAACACCCGAAAAATATTCGGGCCAGAGATAAAAAAATCCCCGCAGATGCGGGGGAATTATTATTTTTTCTTAGCGCATGGCTTTTTCGCACACGGCTTTTTTGCAACAACTTTTTTTGCCGCCGGTTTCGCAACTACTTTCTTTGCAACCGTTTTTTTCGCAGCTGGCTTCGCCGCAACCTTTTTTGCAGCCGGTTTCGCCGCAACTTTTTTTGCCGCCGGCTTCGCCGCTACTTTCTTTGCAGCCGGTTTTACCGCAACTTTTTTTGCAACTGTTTTTTTTGCTGCCGGTTTCGCCGCTACTTTTTTTGCAGCCGGTTTTGCTGCTACTTTTTTCGCCGCAGGTTTCGCAGCCGCTTTTTTAGCAGCCGGCTTCGCCGCCGGTTTTGCGGCAGGTTTCGCTGCTACTTTTTTCTTCAAAGAAAATAATGCCATTCGTCTCTCCTTTTATTTTTTGGATAGAACAAATTTTTTTGTTCTTAGTTTATATTTTATCGAAAACTAAAAACATAGTAAAGGAGAAAGTGCAATTTTTTTCTATGAATACAATTTTTTAAATCCGTTTTCTATCTTGCGAACGTATTCTGGTTCGGCATCACGCCAATATTTTGGATCACGCATCATCCTGCGCAAATCGGAATCAGACAAGTTATCTGTTGTATTATTATCTGTTCTGACATCCGGTTCCATTGATTGCATCATTCGATACAAGCCTTGGATTCCCTGGGGTGTGGCGCACAACGAATCAAACGCATCGGCCGGCAAGAAGCGCGTTCCAAAATCATTTATCGCACGCAATGCATCCAGCATTTTTTCTTCGCCACCGAAAAAGTTTTTTAATTCTGCATTTGCATTAACATCGTTTTGCATAGAAAACAAATCCGATAATACAGGTGATAAAAATTCTTCGGCTATCTTATAAATTTTTTCAACCTGTGTTGATGTCAGTCCGATTTCATGAAAACGTTCGCGAACAGTTTCATCATCGAACATCGCACATGTCGGATATTCCGATGCACTGTCGGGCACACCTATTGCATGATTAAACTTTGCACGACTGGCATCATCTGATTCATCAGACGGCACAGAAATCATCGCACCGATTTTCTTTTCCAACTCCGCATACGATTTTATTAGCGCATCTGTATTAACGGTGCCGTCCTTATTCAGAAATTTTTCAGGAATCTTGTCCATATTTTTTTCCTTTTGTTTTATTTGTTTTGTGCAGGAAATAAACTCCCCCCAATGTAAAGACTGCCTGCAGCATTGCGAACAGGTCACTATCACCAACCAAATAAGCGGCAACGGCTGATAAAATTCCAACGGCCGAAACTATGTGCGTGCGCCTATTGCGCAAAAAACCGCCGCGAATGATTTTATCAATCATTGTTTATCACCCCCCCTTGGTCGTTATAGATAAAATAGAATATCGTTTATTTCCGTTATATAGCCGCAAGATGTCGCCCAATCCGGAATTTGGCAGCCATGATGAAAGCGCGTTGCCCCACAGCACCAGTCCCCCAGCAAACCGTTCTGCATCTTCTGTACAACCCGCAGACACATTTGAAACGCACTGCTGTCCGCCCGCACCTGCCACAGCTTGTTTCGCGGCGACGCAGGATTACGAGATGTAAAAAGCTGCACATCGCGAACAATCTCAAGGGGGGCGCATCCTCTGGCATGCGCCGCATTGGCAATCATGGATGCCATTGCCTCGACCGCCCGCAGTGACACAGCCGCGGTCTCGGCATAAACCGCGCGTGCAATTTCATATCTCTCTTTGCGTGATTCATCCGGATTATTGATAATGGTCAATTGCATCATGCGCCCCCTGTTTCGCGTGTATAAAAAAAGACCCGTGCGAATCGACGGGTCAAAAATAAACAAAAAAAATCCGCAACATGTTGCGGGCAAAATCTTTACTGTTTATGTATTACATATTATCACAAATCAGATAATAAGTCAATACATTATTTTTCATTAAGCGTAATTTCATCACCATATACCAATAAATCATTACCGTCACAGTTTAAAATCAGCGCACCCTGTTCATTTATACCGTGCAACTGCGCATGCATTCCGCGATATTGAACAATCTGGTTAAGGCCATGCGCCAAATCCATCCAGCGACTGCGAACATTTGCAAAATCGCTCCCACGCCATATATCTAAGTTTTTCATAATCAGCGCCAATACATCCATTACGGTCGCGGAACAATATCTTTGCAGACGTGTTGTCTTATACCCCGCGCTAACCGTTGGATTGGATTTTATATTAACGCCGATTCCAACCACAACAAAATCACCAACATATTCTATTAAAATACCGCATATTTTTTTACCGCCCACCATTATATCGTTCGGCCATTTTATTCGCGCATCCACCCCAAGTGCCTGCAAGCTTTCCGCGACCGCGACCGCCACCGCATACGAGCATCGCGCATCACGTGTCGGCGCATCGAAAATAAAACTGACATATAAATTACCGTGATGCGATACCCATGAACGGCGGTATCGTCCGCGACCGGCGCTTTGGGCGGCAGCAACGATGGCGGTATGGTCGGCGGCGCCACGGCGTTCAATCAAATCATGCGCATATATCTGCGTACTGGGGATTTTTCCAAAAAATAAAAGCTTATAGTTTGCCAAGACGGTAAACCCCATTATCGTTTATTATAAAATCGCGACCATAGGCGCGGCGCAGTTGATATATGGCAGTATCAACTGTATGAGTGGCAGCATTAGGTGAATACCCCAGCGCACTTCGTATTTCCGGGGCGCGCATTCCACCGGTTTTATATAGCAGTGTTACAATCTGTCCCTGCATACGTGGTAATATAACTGATGTGCCAAAAATTTTTTTCATTATTCCGGAATTATCAACCGCAGCCAGTATCAATGCTTTTAATTCCATAGGGCTAACATTTGGCGGCACATCCAAAGCATCAAAGTTTATATCGGATGAATTCGGCGCATCTAAAACGCTTGCCCCAAAGTCACTTAGAATTTGGCGCCATAACACATCAGAGGTATATATCCTAACACCTTTTAACATACTATATAGAATAAACATGCGGCAAGGCCCTGTCCATAAAAAAAGCCGCCATGATAATCATGGCGGCCGGGCGTCAGAACCTGTTTATTTTGTCAACGTTCGGGCTCTTGGTCGATATACTTGGTAAAATCCTGTATCTTCGACCCAGTTGATGATAATATTTTAGATATGCTATTGGTAGAAGGCCACCGTGGTTGTCCTTCCTTGGACCAACGCTTGCTTTTGTTAAAGGTCGTCGGGTCCAATCCACTGCATTTTGCCAGGCCTGAACAAGACATATTATGAGCCATGGCAAAGCGTTCTATTGCGCGCCAAACATCTTCGTGTGTCATTTTCCATCTCCTGTTATATTAGTATCATCCCCCTGATGATGGCTGAGGACCGAGTACTAATTCAAAAAAATTTTATGAAAATTAGCCTGTTCTTACAACAAGTAGCTTTTCCTAGGATTTGGTCTAAAAAAGCCTTTTCATGCTCCAAAATTTTATACAAAAATTATTTTTGACAAAACTCTTGACAAACAAGAAAAAATGTATTACATTTCGATTCGTCAAAGGAACCAAACCAATGACCGGGTGCTTCAAAGCTTCCGCAGGGTCCGGGGATTCAGACTCCCTCCTACATTCTCTCTCCTCTGGACCTTGGACCCTGAAAACACTTTTTAGAATGCCCATTTCTTTTTCTCCTTTCCTTCCTTTCGGGGCATTCGAAACACCGCCGGGGCAACCCGGCGGCGTTTTTTTATTTCGTTATATAAAAAATACGGCGGACAAACGCCCACCGTAAAACTGTGACCAGTTCCAAAAAGGCTTAGTGCGAAACCTTTGCCTCTGTCATAACGACGTGCTTACGCAGCTTTTTGTCGTATTTACGGAACTTCATCTTGCCTGCTGTATTCTCAGACTTTGTGTTTTTGGTTGTTATATAGAAGCAGCCCGTTTCATTGTTACGCAGCTGTACAACTTCTTTATTGCCTTTCTTAGATGCCATTTTATTATGCCTTTTATTATTCTGCCACGGATTATGGGATAAATATTATTGAAAATCAAGTCTTTTTTGGCATCCCATTACATATGGCTGTTTCAAGTGCCGCTATACCGTATATATCAAAACACTCGCTGATGAGATTATCGCTGTAACAAGAGCAGACAAAGACGGTTCATTTATATTCGACGGGATAAAATATGGAACATACATATTACAGGCAGTCAAGAGATAAAAATAGACCGCAGTTTTCAAACGCTGCGAACGCCACAGGGGATAAGATAATGGTGGGCATACAGAGACTCGAACTCTGATGGATTTCTCCACTGGAACCTAAATCCAGCGCGTCTACCAATTTCGCCATATGCCCAATCTGTTTCAGCAGTATGGCGGCACTTCGTAGTCGCCATATGCCCAATCTATTTCAGCAGCATGGCGGCACTTCGTAGTCGCCATATGCCCAATCTGTTTCAGCAGTATGGCGGCACTTCGTAGTCGCCATATGCCCAATCTGTTTCAGCAGTATGGCGGCACTTCGTAGTCGCCATATGCCCAATCTATTTCAGCAGTATGGCGGCACTTCGTAGTCGCCATATCCACCTTCTGTTTTTAGCGGTGTTAATATACCGGATAATTACGCGGGAATGTATCCCCCGGACGCGACAGGTCAGATTTTACACCGCATCCCGCCAACATCACCATAACTATCAAAGACAAACAGATAACTTTCATGCGCGCATTATAAAAACAAATAATGGTCCGTGTCAAATAATTGATTACCGAAAAGGCTCCTATTACAAACATAGCCCCATAAAAGCTACGCTTTCATATTATAAAAGGAGTAAAAAATGTATCTTAGCAACGGTAACTACGAAGCTTTTGCAAACCCATTAAAGCCGGCCGGCGTTGAAAAAAAGTCCGCATATATAATAGGCGGTGGTCTGGCGGGACTGGCGGCGGCGGTATTTTTAATTCGCGATGGCCGCATGAAGGGCAGCAAAATTCATATATTCGAAGAACTGGCCCTGCCCGGGGGCAGCATGGACGGCATTTATAACCCCGAGCGCGGCTACATAATCCGCGGCGGCCGCGAAATGGAGGCCCACTTTGAAACACTATGGGACCTATTCCGGTCCATACCGTCACTGGAAAATCCGGATGTATCGGTACTGGACGAATTTTATTGGTTAAACAAAGCAGACCCCAGCTTTTCTCACACCCGCGTTATAGAGCGTCGGGGCAAGCGTCTGCCGACAGACGGCAAGCTGACCCTGACGCCGGGCGCGATAAAAGAACTTATCGACCTGGCTATGATGCGCGAAGAGGACCTGAACGATGTTCAAATAAACGAAGTATTTAGCGAAGAATTTTTTGAATCTAACTTCTGGTTGTATTGGGCGACCATGTTTGCATTTGAACGCTGGTCTTCGGCCATGGAAATGCGGCGATATATTTTGCGCTTTGTTCATCATGTTGGAACACTGGCCGATATGTCCGCTTTGAAGTTCACAAAATATAATCAGTATGAATCCTTGATAACGCCCCTGGTCAGCTTTCTGGACGCACGCGGGGTCAAGTTTCACTATGACACGCGCGTAACGAATGTCATAACAAAATCGGCAAAGGGAAAAATCACCGCAACACAAATTCAAATGGAATCGAACGGGCGCGCAAAAAACATCGACTTAACCCCCGATGATTTGGTCTTTGTTACAAATGGTTCTATCACAGAATCTACCACATACGGAACAAACGATTCACCGGCACCGCTGCCGGCGGGTATCGGAGGCAGCTGGACGTTATGGAAAAACATTGCCGCCCAGAATCCTGTATTCGGTCGCCCAGAAAAATTCTGCGAGAATATCCCGGCGGCAAACTGGGTAATATCTGCAACGATTACATTCAAAGACGACCGTATTGTCCCGTACATTGAAAAAATCTGCAAGAAAAACCCGCACAGTGGCTCTATCGTCAGCAGCGGGCCAGTAACAATCAAAGATTCAAACTGGCTATACGGTTTCAGCATTTCTCGCCAGCCGCACTTTCGCAAGCAAAAAAAGAACGAAATTATCGTTTGGACATACGGCCTGCTGTCGGATACCAAGGGTAATTACGTAAAAAAGAAAATTGCGGAATGCACCGGTGCTGAATTATGCGCAGAGTTGCTGTATCACATGGGCGTGCCAAAGGCCGAAATCGAAGACATTGCACACAACAGTGCAAATACAGTACCGGCCCACATGCCGTTTATAACGACATATTTCATGCCGCGTGCAATTGGCGACCGGCCGCATGTTGTGCCGGCGGGCTCTGTTAACCTGGCGTTTATTGGCAACTATGCCGAAACAGACCGTGATACGGTATTTACCACCGAATATTCCGTCCGTACCGCGATGGAGGCCGTATATACCCTGCTTAACATCGACCGCGGCGTACCGGAGGTATTTGACTCATGTTTTGATGTTCGCGTACTGTTGCGCAGTATCTATTACCTGAACGACCGCAAGCCGCTGCGCGATATAGATATGCCGTGGCTGCTAAAAGTTCTGGGGAAGCAGGGCCTGAAAAAAATCAGCGGCACATATCTGGAACAACTATTACAGGAAGCACACCTGATATAAACCATTTTCCCCCCGCGCATATCGCCGGGGGAAAATGCAAAAGAATAAAGCCCGCAACAACGCGGGCTTTATATTACTGTTTCGCAACACGCTTTCTAAATTCCGTACATGGACGAAAGGTTGCAACGCGACGTGCAGATATTACCGCAGGCTCGCCCGTTTTCGGATTGCGGCCCGCGCGTTCCGCCTTTTGTAAAATCTTAAAGCTGCCAAATCCGGCAAATTTTACCTCTTCGCCGTTAATTAACGACTGCTCTATTTCATCAAATATCAAATCAACCATTTTATATGCGTCCGCGGTCGTTAAACCAAAGCGTTCACGCAGTCCGTTTGCAAAATCAATTCTTGTAACAGTTTTCATTTTTTACACCCTTATCAATGCCGCACCCCAGGTAAGACCACTGCCGAATGCGGGATACAATATCAATTGTCCCTTTTTAATAATACCGTTATCCAGCGCATAAGACAGCGCCAATACCCCGGATGCGCCGCTGGTATTTGCGTGACGGTCGACCGTTACCACAATTTTTTCCAACGGGAATCCCAAGCGCTGGGCACCACTTTGAATAATGCGCAGGTTTGCCTGATGCGGAATAATCCAATCAACATTGCTGGCGGTGATGCCGGCATGTTCCATTATGTAGTTAGCCGCATCCGGCATTAGCGTAACGGCCTTTTTATACGTTTCGGGCCCATTCATAGATATCTTATGGTCCGGCGTACCGTGCAGCATGTCAAATTCACGACCATCAGCCATAACAACCGTGTCTATTATTCCACTGTATCCTGATGAAGAATGCTCAAAAATCAAGGCACCGGCACCGTCACCAAACAAAACAGCGGTACTGCGGTCATCAAAATCCAGAAAACGTGTCATTTTTTCCGCGCCAATCAACATTATGCGCTGGTGCATGCCGGCTGCAAAAAAGGCACGCGCACAATGCAGCGCATAAATATATCCTGTGCATGCACCACGAACATCAAACGCGGGCTGGTTTCGTGTCGCCCCCAGCCGCCCCAGCACCTGGACCCCGACAGATGGAAAATCCAGTTCTGATGATGTAGTAGCCACAACAACCATATCTATATCATCAATGGTTAATCCCGCATTTTCCAGCGCACGCCCCGCAGCGACCGCCGCCATATCGACAACGGTTTCATTTTCTGCCGCAAAGTGCCGCTGGTGCATACCTGTACGTTGAACAATCCACTCGTCCGTGGTGTCCATAATTTTTTCAAAATCTTGATTGGTCATAACCTTTTCGGGTAAATAAGACCCGTATCCAATCAGCCTGCTTCCCATAATACCCTTCCTTTTTTCGGTGGTATTATACAAGCCACGATTACAACTTGCAATATTAAAATCAGAGGATAAAATGCAATAACAGTGTCCCTATAGTTCAACAGGATAGAACAAATTCCTCCTAAGAATTAAATCCAGGTTCGAGTCCTGGTGGGGACGCCATAAGCACGCAAATATTTTCAGGCACGGAATAAAATCCTCCTTTTTTTATTTGCAAACAATGTATTAGGCAATATAATACCCAGACATGAAAAACAAAGCCCTAAAAATCAGTATTATTGCCAGTCTGCTGCCACATGTGTTTTGCTGTGGCCTGCCGATTATGCTATCGATTATAGGTTTAATCGCCCCGGATGCGGCGCATTTTCACCTGATTCCACATTGGATGGAGCCCTGGATTTTTGTTATATCGGGCGCCATGCTGGCAATATCATGGATTTTGGTATTGCGCGACTGTCGATGCGGGTGCGAGCATTGCCATGGAACAGGCGGCCACAAAACCCAAAAAATCATTTTAGGCGCAATCACAGTTATATTTATAATCAGCATAGCGCTGCATTTAATGGCACATAACTAAGCGGATTTCTTCCCTGTGCGCGTTTTATTATTCCACCTATACAAACTTTTCCGGTACCAACCCGCACAATGATTTCCAAATACGTCTGAAGACAGAGGTATCAGGGCTGCGCTTGTATGTTTTTGGCGCACTGGCCCCGGTACGCCATCCGGTCCAGCGCGGCTGCCCATCCTGCAGGGTTACATGCCACGATGTTACGGTATCGCCAATAATCATACCCCGCAGTTTCTGCGCAAAGTCACGGCTTTCAAATACCGCTACATTTTCCGTATTAAAGTAAGCACTGCGCGGGTCCAGGTTAAAGCTGCCTATCCATGAGATGTCATCATCAAAGACAATGGTCTTGCTATGCAGAACAGAAAAACTGGACTGCTTACGCTCGCGGTCATGCTCTTTCCCACGTAGGTTTTCCGCCGACAGCATGAACTCGTACACATCGGCCCCCGATTCTATCAGCTGCTTGCGGTACTTTTCCCACTTTGCATAAACAGTCGGCGCATTCGTAGAAGCCAGCGAATTTGTTACAATTGTTAAATGAACACCGGCATTTTCCTCGCGCAGCATGTGCTCTAAGCCGCCCTGGCCCGGAACAAAATATGCCGCCGAAAGATAGACTTCTTTTTCCGTTTCGCTCCACAGCTTTTGCAGCGCTGTTATAATATCACCGCGATACTGCTCTTTCTCGCGCATGGTCATTTCAACTTTTTCCGGCGGGTCGGCCAAGAATTTTCCACGTCCCCAGCTAAAATCGAATTTTTTAGAGCGATATTCCCTCATCGCCAAATTTATAATAGAGTTGTAGTCTTTTACTGCATCAGCGCTATTTTCACTGTATTCTTCCAAGCCACGCTCCAGCTGGCGCATCGCGCGTTTGGATTTAGCCTTGGGGAATACCGATGCCGGTATAGAAAGGTGATGCTCCCAGTAATCATTAAAGCTATTTGTGGCATAGCGCGTCATATCCCCCAGGAACAATACATCTGTATCAGAAAAATTGGACGCCGTTTCGGGATAGAAATAATTGCTGCCGACATTGCGGCCGCCGGTTATGTACGCCACGTTGTCAACAATAAAGAGCTTGTTATGCATACGCGAGTTAAGGCGGTTAAAATCTAATAAAAACTGGGGATAATATAGAAAGCGCGCCCGATTGGATACAGTGTTAAATACCTTAACCTCTATATTGGGATGCTGGTTCAGCAGCATTACATCAACAATATCAGACTTAGTACCATAGTCATCTAGCAAGATTCGAACCTTTACCCCGCGGTCGGCCGCATTTTTAAGTTCCCCAATAAGAACCTTGGATGAAAAATCGTTACTGTAAATATATGTCTGCAAATCAATTGTTTTAGTCGCCATGCGTGCAAAAGCGGCACGAATAACAAACGCAGACAGGCCGTCTTCTATCAGGGTTGCCCCACTGACCCCGGGTGTCGCCGACAGTTCATCCTTGTAACAGTGGGCAATCGGGGTATTCATTGGGTCGTAGTTAAAATCAGCCGCAGTAATCTTTGGCACATATCCGGCCAATCGACTGTCATGTGTTGTAGTAGGCACCGTTGTACACCCAACCAGGGGCAGCGCCAGAACAAACATAGAAGCTTTTTTCAATATTCCCAATTCCAAATCCTTTTGACCCCGATTATAGTACACAATCGCGTCGTTTTACAAGTCAAATCCGCTTTTTTTGTTTGCATGACATGAGCTATTGTGATAAAATTAAGCATAATAGAAGGGAAGATTTCGCATGAAAAGACTGATTGCCGTGCTTAGTGGTTTACTGGTTTTGCCCGCATTTGCTGAGGTTGCGCCGATTTATTACGACGACACGATTGAGTATTCCGATATGGAAATGGGCAACGCAGATGATGCAATCGTCGAAGAAAATGTTGAGGAACAAGTTTCACCAAAACCTGTTTTGCCAGTTGTTACCAGCCCCCGCAACACAACGGGGCGCACCGCATCACGTGCGGTTGCGGCATCGGGCGCACAATCTGTGGCACCGACGCGTACGGTAACATCACGCGGCACAACAACACGCAACGCATCAACCGCGCGCACAACCGTTAACACCGGCGCATCACGTGCGGCCAGTGCCCGTGCAACTGTTTCGCGTGCATCTGTGACGACGCAGCCGACGGCAACCAGTGGCGCCACGGTGACACCGCGTCGCGCCACATCCAATACAACAACCGCACGCAGTGGCACAACCGCGCGCGCGGCGGCGAATTCTTCGATTGTTCAGACAGATACCGTTAACCAGCCGCTATATACCGGTCGTGTTGGCGTTCGAACCAGCGGCGTTACCAGTCGCGTTCCGACAATCCGCATGGCAGGGACCGGCACAACGGACACATCTGCAACATCGACCAGCACGGCTACAACAACAGCCGATATGGATGAACTGGCCCAGGTAACCGATTTCTGCAAGGCACAATATACTCAGTGTATGGATAACTTCTGTAACGTGCTGGACGATAACCAGGGTCGCTGCAGTTGCAGTGTTAATCTTAAAAATTATGCAAACACAGAAAACGCTTTGAAAAAAGCGACCGAAGATTTGCAGGATGTTGCACAAAAGATTCAATATATCGGCCTGACGGGGGATGAAATTAAAACCCTGTTTACTCAGACCGAGGCTGAGCTAAAAATGCAAAATGCAAGTGACAGCAGCCAGCTAAAGAACGATTTGGACCGTATCAAGAACCTGATTGTTGATGTAAAGTCTGGTAACGCATCTTCGACAGATACCGGCCTTAGCTTGGATTTGTCGGGCCTGTTGGACTTCTCTATTTCCAGCACGGGCTTTGACCTGTCTTCTATGTTTGGCACCACCGCCAATACCAGCAGCATTAGCAATCAGCGTGGCGAGCAGTTGTATAAAACAGCGACCGCACGATGCAAGGCATCTGTATTAAATACATGCGCCGCCCAGGGTGTGGACATCTCGCTGATAACAAATTCATATGATTTGGAAATAGATAAGCAGTGCATCCAGTACGAGCGCAGCCTGACCGAAACAAATACACAAATGGCGTCAACAGTACGCAATGCAAAGAGCGTATTGCAAAAGGCCCGCCTGATGGTTGCTCAGCAGAAGAACGCTTATGACCTGCGCGGTTGTATCAATGCACTTGACACATGTATGCAGGATGAATTCGTATGCGGCAGCGATTATGAAAACTGCCTTGACCCGACCGGTAAATGGATTGTAAACGGCGAAGTTGTTGTCGGCAGCACACCGGGTGTTTCGGGTGGAACATATAAAACGACAGATAAAGATAGCGCTAATGCGGGTCAAGCAGTTTCTGGTACACTATATACCGTTTGGGATTACACCTCCGACAAAACATCTAAAAATGTATGGAGTAACGGTAGCGTAAATGAATATGTAAGCGCAATAGCCGACACAAAACCTGGCTCGACAACGACAGATATGCGGGATTATTTACGTACAAAAATTGGCTACAGCGAAAAAGGCAAAAATTACGGTATGTGTGTAAGTGTGTTGAACAAATGCCAAGATTTGACATACAGCAACACAAATGCCAAGGATAAGACGTTCAAATACGACAATGATGTAATCAAGGAATACCTGCAGCGGACACTTATACAGATTAAAGCGCAGCAAGACAAGGTTCTGGCCGAATATGCGGACAGCTGCGTATCTGATGTGGCATCATGTTTGTCGCAGAATAATTATAATTACAGCGGCAAATCTAATGCAAATTCGCCATATTCTGACGTTGCTATAAACGCTTGTATGCCAATTATCAAGACTTGTCAAAATGCGACAACTCATCCAGATAATGCAAGTTCGGTTTATGATTGGTTGAATACCGCATTAGGTATACAATATACAACGGCACTTGTTATCGGTGGCACAAAGATTGATGTAGACGTTGTGGGAAAGGATTCTACGAATAATAATGCCGCAATATTCATAGCGAACGATAAGAATATTTCTACATTAGCAGACACATCAAAGTATACACTGTTAAAAACCACAAATAACCAGCCAATTATCATTGACAGGACTCTGTCGTCTTCTACGATAAGTAAAACACTGGCTGATACAATAAAGGATGATGATCTGACTAACATAGGTCTAAAGAAAGTCTGTTCGGGCGCAACGTGCCAAATATCAAAAAAGGCCGCAGAATAAGTATATTGGAAGCCACTAAAAATCCGGCGTATGCCGGATTTTTTATTTCCCAAGGAGGGGATTATCAATAGACACATTCCAGGCGCCCCGGAGCCATTAAAAGTTCCACTTTATGTGGTTAAATTATGGTCAGAGTCGCCCAGGAACACCCGCACAAAAAAAACACCACGAATACGGTGTGTGTTTTGTCTCTGGCAGCAAATCACCCACAAGATTTTCACTTTGTGGGGCCGGATTACTGCTCGGGCTCTCGCTTGGTTCTCGTTCCAGGATGCCCGCACAAAAATAACACCCCGCGATTGCGGGGATATTTTTATTTCTGGTGGCCCTGGTCGGACTCGAACCGACACTCCTTGCAGAACTTGATTTTGAGTCAAGCGCGTCTACCAATTCCGCCACGGGGCCAGAACTGCAAAAGCAGTATTAGGCAGCGGCCTTTTTCGCCTCAACCTTTTTTACCAGGCGGGCGCTGCGTGTCGGCTTGTGTGCCGGCTTTTTCGCAGGAGCTTCCGGTTTGCCAACTTTCTTTTCAATCGCTTTCTTAATCGCAGCCATTTCTTCGGTCAGGCGGGATACCGGCTTTGCCATTACATAGCCGTCCAGACCGCCATGCTTAGTCAGCGTGCGCAGACCAGCCGTAGAAATACGCAGCGAAAAATCGCGGTTCAAGATATCGCTGTGGAACTTTAATTTTTGCAGATTCGGCAAGAATGTACGCTTGGTATGGCGCATGGAATGGGATACGTTCATCCCTACTTCTGTTTTCTTACCAGTAACTTTACATACACGTGGCATAATATAATCCTTTGATAACTGGGGCTCAATTTATAACAAAAATCGTAAAAAGTCAAGTAATGTTTTCATATAATTATTCTCTTTATGTCAATGGCTTTGATTCCTGTAACTTGAATTACAAAAAACTGCAACTATATATCCGTTAACAATAACAAAAACAGGAGGATTTACATGAATCCAGAAGAAATGCAGGAAACGCCCGAACAGGCCATTGCAAAATACACCACCGACTTTACCAAGCTGGCAGCGGACGGCAAGCTGGACCCTGTTATTGGGCGCGACGAAGAAATTCGCCGTACAATCCAGGTGCTTAGTCGCCGTACAAAAAACAATCCGGTTTTAATCGGTAATCCCGGTGTTGGTAAAACCGCAATAGTCGAAGGCCTGGCGACGCGCATCATTACGGGTGACGTGCCGGAAAATCTGTTGAATAAAAAGCTGTTGAGTCTGGATATGGGTGCCCTGATGGCGGGCGCAATGTTCCGCGGCCAGTTCGAAGGCCGCCTAAAGGCTATACTGAAAGCGGTAAAAGATTCCGACGGCCAGATTATATTGTTTATTGACGAGCTGCACACCCTGGTCGGCGCCGGCAAGGGCGAAGGCAGTATGGATGCCGGCAATCTGCTAAAGCCGATGTTGGCCCGTGGCGAATTGCACTGTCTGGGGGCGACAACACTGGATGAATATCGCCAGTATATTGAAAAAGACCCCGCCCTGGCCCGTCGTTTCCAGCCCGTATATGTGGACGAGCCCAGCGTCGAAGACACAGTATCTATCATGCGCGGCTTAAAGGAAAAATACGAGGGGCACCATGGTGTACGCATCGCGGACAGCGCGCTGGTATCGGCGGTAAAGCTGTCGGATAGATATATAACAGACCGCTTTTTACCAGACAAGGCAATCGACCTGATTGATGAGGCGGCCGCGCGTGTTCGCATTGAAATCGCATCCAAGCCGGAAAAGCTGGACGAGGTTGACCGTCGCCTGATGCAGTTGAAAATCGAACAGCAGGCGCTAAAGAAAGAAAAAGACGAAGAGTCGAAGAAGCGTCTAAAAGAGCTGGACGGTATTATAAAGGAAGCAGAGGCAGAGTCAAAAACACTGACCCAGGCATGGCAGGCCGAGCAGAAAAAGATGCGCGCACTGTCCGATGCGATGGCGGCACTGGATGCGGCCAAGGCAGAGGTTGCGACCGCCATGCGCAATGGCGACTATGAAAAGGCATCCGCCCTGCAGTACGGGAAAATCCCCCAGTTGGAGGAGGAAATCAAAAAGATGAACGCCGACGCGCGCGAGTACAAGACCGTACTGCCCGAACATATCGCCGCCGTGGTTAGCAAGTGGACCGGCGTTCCGGCAGACAAGCTGAGCGGGGAAGAGCAGACAAAGCTGCTGAATATCGAAGACGAACTGCGCAATCGTGTGGTGGGTCAGGACCTGGCGCTGAATGTGATTGCGCGCGCAATCCGACGCAGTCGCGCAGGCCTGTCCGACCCGCGTCGTCCGGCCGGCAGCTTTATGTTCCTGGGGCCGACGGGTGTTGGCAAGACAGAGGTGGCAAAGGCCCTGGCCGAATATTTGTTCCATGACGACACGGCCATGACCCGCATTGACATGAGTGAATACATGGAACCACATTCCGTATCACGCCTGATTGGCAGTCCTCCGGGGTACGTTGGCTATGAACAGGGCGGAGTACTGACCGAAAGCGTGCGCCGACGCCCGTATCAGGTATTGCTGTTTGACGAAATCGAAAAGGCAAACCCGGATGTGTTCAATGTCTTTTTACAGATTTTGGATGACGGTCGCCTGACCGACGGCCAGGGCCATGTCGTGAACTTTTCGAACACGATTATCATAATGACCAGCAATCTGCCCGATATGGATGCGGTGAAAAAGCACTTCCGTCCGGAGTTTATTAACCGTATCGACGAAATTGTGTTCTTTAACGAACTGGGCAAGGATGTAATGGCCGGTATTGTTAAGATTCAACTGCGCGGGCTGGAAAAGCGCCTGGCGGAGCGGCACATCGAACTGCATGTGTCCGACAAGGCGGTAAAGTGGCTGGCGGAGCATGGATACGACCCGGCATTCGGTGCACGCCCGCTGAAACGTTTGATTATGTCAAGCGTCGAAGACAAAGTCGCAGACCTGATTTTATCAGGCGACGTGACAGACGGCGGCACGGTTGAGGTTGACGTCAAGGGCAAAGAACTGGTTGTAAAATAAGAAACGGGGCAACGCCCCGTTTTTTTATTTGAAATCAGATAATATTTATGTACAATATATATTGCATCGGGTGATAACCGTTGCGAGGTGTAGTAACCTCTTAGAACAAAAAAAACTCCACAACCGGTTGGAGGGTTGCGAATATATTGAATAAGCAACACTATTGTTCTAGTAGTTACTAACCTCCAACCACCCGCTTATCACGGGTGGTGTTTTTAATTTTAAAAACCGTGGAGGAAAAAAATGGTAATGTCACAAAAACGAAAAACTCTGCTCGATATGTATAGGTGCGAGCAAAAAACCTATTCCCCTGCATGCAAGACGCTGCGCGATGCACGTTCAATGCTGGGGATATCCAAGGCGCGCATGGCAAAAAAAATCGGCATACCCGAAGAAGTATGGATAAAATATGAAAACGGCGGTGTGCGCATTCCGGAAAGCCTGATGCTGAAAATATATATGTTCGGGCTGGACTTCTGGTGCGAGCGCGAAGAATAAAGAAACGGGGCAACGCCCCGTTCTTATTTTTGATTCTGATTCTCAGATAAGATTTTAAATACGATATCAGATGGCTTGTAATCCAACTGGACCCGCATCTTGTTGCTGACATCCAGAACCAGCTTATCATCGCCGAGCGTATGAACGCCGGTGATATAAACATTTTTCTTGGTTATTGGATTTATTTGGGTGAATGTGCGGCGTGACATTCTGGTGTCATAAATCTGCCATGATTGCTTTGTCGGCAGGTTCGCAATATCCGTCGCCGTGCCATACACGCCCAGAATTGTTCCGTTTAAGAATGTGCACAGTTGGGTGTTGATGTGATTATGCAAAATACGTTTGCCATTAACATATACATCATAAAATGTGCCATCGAGACCAATCTTGGTGCGTCGCATGGTAACATTTAGCTGTCCCTCTAATACCGTTATTTGTTCGGGCGCCGGCTTGGATACTGGCTTTGCCAGCTTTGCCAACGCGATGCGACGCTCGCGCGCTTCAATCTCTTTTATCTCTTCCGGGGTGGCCAAACGTTCGCCACGCCCCAATCTAATAAACGTACGTGTCCCGGCATCATAGGCAGGGAAACGCCGTGCCAGTTCCGCATTCAGTTCACCTGATATTTTACCACCGGCCTTATAATACGCGGCTTTTAGGCTTGAATCCGTCAATTCGGACAGCGCCTTTTTCTTGGAAACTGTTTTCTTTTTATCTGGCAAAACACGGTTTACAGCGTCATAGCGCCTATAATAGCGACGTTTCAGCTCCGCGTGCAAATCATCTTCTATTGGGGTCCCGGCCATACGCGCGGCATGATATTTCAGCATGATGTCATTGTTGCTTAAATCACGATACGGCGAAGGTGCGGCGGCTGCTTTTTTCCCTCTGCTACCACCGGTAAATGTGTTTGTTGCGCAATCGTATGTCGGAAAGCGACGGGCCAGTTCCGCCTGAAGCTCGGGCTCTATTTCCTTGCCCTCGCGCTTGCGTTTGGAGTAAGCAGCGCGCAATGACTGGTCCGAAGAGTTGGCCCAGACAGCCTTGCGACCACGACGCTTTTTTACAGTTGGCTCTTTTTCAGCGGGCGCGATTGTAGCGGGCGCCACTTTTTCTGCGACCCGGGCCGTGGGGAATTTCAACACATTGGCAATAACCTGCTCTACAGCTTCCGGGCTCAGGTTCACACAACAACGCAAAATATTACCGATTGCGTTATCTACCGCCTTGAACACAGTGCGACGCAATGCCTTTATCTCTTGCGTCAATATTTCCAATTCTTTATCTTCATGCGTCATTTACTTTTCTTCCTTTTGTTTGTGTCGCTCTCTCCGGAATTTGATGAAAACTGAATATCACGCAGGCGCTGATAATCACCACCCGCATTGCGTAATTCTTCGTCGGTACCCTGCTCTACTATGCGGCCGTCTTTTATAACGCATATCTTGTCCGCATCCAGAATAGTCGATAAACGATGCGCGATTACAAATGTTGTACGCCCACGCATCAGGTCACGCAGTGCGGATTGTATTAACTTCTCGCTCTGGGTGTCAAGGGCGGATGTCGCCTCGTCCAGCAGCAGTATCGGCGCATCTTTTAAAATAGCACGTGCGATTGCGATACGCTGGCGCTGGCCACCGGATAGTAATGCACCACCCTCGCCCACATTGGTGTCATATCCGTCAGGGAATTCCATGATAAAATCATGTGCATTTGCGGCGCGCGCGGCGGCGATAACCTGCGCGTCTGTGGCGGTGGGATTACCGTATTTTATATTGTCTGCAATGCTCATATTAAACAGAAATACGTTTTGCGAAACCTCTGCTATATTCTCGCGCAGGGACCGCAGAGTATATTTACGTATGTCTTTTCTGTTAATTGTTATTTTGCCAAACTGGGGCTCATAAAACCGCTGCAGCAGATTAAACAATGTAGTCTTGCCGCCACCCGACGGCCCAACCAGTGCGCAGACACGCCCGGCCGGCACACTCAGGCTGATGTTTTTCAAAACCGCCTCGCCGGCGACATATTCAAATGACACATCGTCAAACGCAACCGACATACGGTCGCCTTTTAATTCAGTGGCATCGGGTGCATCGACGATGTCGGGCCGACTGTCAAGGAATTCAAACAACACCTCTGCCGCCAGCAGGCCGTGCTGAACCGTGTCACCGGTACCGGTGATGCTTTTTGCCGGCTTGTACGCCGCCGTCAGCGCCAATAAAAACGCCGTAAAGTCACCTGTTGTAATTTGGCCCGATGCGATAAAGCTTGCCCCCATAATCATGGCAATACACAGACCGATTGAAATCATAAACTCCATCAGCGGCGAGCGCAGCGCATTCGCCTGGGTGCTTTTGTATGAATTCACGACCGATGTGTTCACGACATTTGCGAACTCAGTCCGCTCACGCGATTCGCCGGCAAAAGACTGGATAGTCTTAATTCCATGCAGTGTTTGGTTCAGGCGCTGGGTCACGTTGTTGGCAATCTTGAACGATTGGCGCGACAGTTTCCGACGTTTGCGCATAATTATCGACATCGGAATCATAATCGTCGGCGCCAGGAACAGCAGCACCACGCACATCTGCGGCGCGTACCAGAACATCAGCGCCAATGTCATCGCCAATGTCGCAACATTTTGTATTAGCTTTAGTACGGTTGTTGTAACCAGGCTAAGCACTGCGCCGCTTTGCACCGTGAAATAGTTTAAGTTTTTCCCGATACCGTCGCCATAAAACCGTGACAGATTCATCCGCGTCATGTGTCGGAAAATCTTGTTCTGGAGCGCCGCATGCGCAACCAGCCCGCCCTTTGACATAACCAGCGCCTTGGCGTATGTGAACACACCCTTTATCCCAAAGGCCAACACGATTTGCCCACCCAGGAAGTATATTGCCTCCATACTCTTGCCGATAAAGGCCTTGTCCACGACCTGCTGAACCAGGGTGATTGTATAAGCCTCGGCCCCGGCGGCCAACAGCGTGAAAATAATCCCCAGCCCCAGCCATTTTGCATAAGGACGCCCAATCTCGCGCCAGACACGGCCATATAACGACCACTTAATACGCCCCGAATCCGGGTCACCCTTTATTATTTTTTTTACTTTATCAGATAATTTTTTTGCCATGGCCTGATTATAGCGCGAGATTAAATAGTGTCCAGTCTAAAGATTTTATTGACAATTGGTTTATAAATATATAGAATGCATTCCGCATTGGGGTCATAGCTCAGTTGGTAGAGCACCTGCTTTGCAAGCAGGGGGTCGTCAGTTCGAGTCTGATTGGCTCCACCAAGATAACAAAAGACAAACGCCGCAAAGGGGGTGAATTAGTTATGGTAAAAGTTCTGGTTCGCGACAACAACGTTGAGCAGGCACTGCGCGTTGCAAAACGCAAATCTCAGAAAGAGGGTCTGTACCGCGAAATGAAAGAACGCCAGCGTTATGAAAAACCCACAACCAAGCGCAAGCGTTTGAAAGAAGAAGCCGTACGCAACGAAAAGAAGCGTCAGTCGAAACAACGAATGGTTTTCGGTTTCTAAAAAAATCCAATCCCCCGTTTGGGGGATTTTTTTATACCCCGAACGCGCCGGGCACATCGCGGTCGAAAAATACCTCTGTTACCTGCTTGTGCGGGCGGCGCGTGAATTTATCCAGTTCGGTATGCACAATCCGCGCCAGGATAGAGATATCAACAATACCGGTTTTATAATCCGGGTATTTATTATAAAAAGTACACAGCTTTTGAATCAAAGGCGCCGGATATTCATTTCCAGGAATGTCCGGCATATACATAGTATTATCATCAGTTGTTTTGTTTTTTACCATAGTCTGGTCCCCCGATTTGAAAAAACAAAAAACCACCTAAAAATCGGTGGCTGGAGTTTGAGAACTATACACTCATATAGTGTCGCTTATTTTGGATATTCACGACCCTCCAGCCCATGGAGACTGGATTTTCTGAGTCTTATCTGACTTGAGTGTAAGGGGTTCTCATACCCCAACGCAGGAACTCCCTGCGTCGAGTGTCATAGTACCATAAAAAAACAACAAATCAAACAAAAACCCCGCCATAGCGGGGTACTTTGCAATTTATAGTGATTGGTGTTATAAAAAACCACTTGAATAGCAAGTGGCTGGAGGCTGAGAACTATACACTCATAGTGCCGCTTATTCAATATATTTGGCGACCCTCCAACCAACGTGGAGTGAATGTTTACTGTCATCCCTGACAGAGTGTAAGGGGTTCTCATACCCCGCAACGCTAACACAACGCTGCATATATATAGTAGCATGCTAGAGACAAATTGCAAATATAAAAAATTTGAAAATACAGATGGTCGGAGGTTGAGAACTATAATAAGGTATAGTGTCGTTTATTTAAATATATCATGACCCTCCAACCAGAGGTTATTATATCAGTACTTTTCCAATATATATAGCAAAAAACTGTTGTTATTTTTTTTCAAATGTTCTAATTTTTTATCATCATGAGCACTAAAATTATCGAAAATATTGATTCACAGCAGCTGTCCGACGCCCTGTCGGAGCGGTATTTGTCATACGCGGTATCAACGATTGTTTCGCGCGCCCTGCCCGATGTTCGGGATGGCCTGAAACCCGTTCATCGCCGTATTTTGTATTCCATGCTGCGCCAGAAATTGTCGCCCGCGGCCGCGTTCCGCAAGTGCGCAACCGTTGTCGGCGACGTGTTGGGCCACTATCACCCCCATGGCGACAGCAGTGTTTACGACGCAATGGTCCGCCTGGCCCAGGATTTCTCGGTACGATATCCGCTGATTGACGGCCAGGGAAACTTTGGCAATATCGACGGCGACCCCCAGGCGGCATACCGTTATACCGAATCAAAAATGACCGACGCCGCCATGATGATTATGGAGGGCCTGGACGAGGACAGCGTCGATATGATGCCGAACTTTGACGGAACAACGGTTGAGCCATCCGTCATGCCGGGCGCGTTTCCGAATTTGCTGGCCAATGGCGGTATGGGTATCGCGGTTGGTATGGCGACAAATATCCCCACCCACAACGTGGCGGAGGTTTGCGATGCCCTGAATCTGGTGGTGGACAAGCCGGACGCCACAACGGCCCAGATTATGAAGAAAATGATTGGACCGGATTTTCCCACGGGCGGTATTTTAATCGATAACTTTGACACAATCGTTAAAAACTACGAAACAGGCCGCGGCGCGTTTCGCGTACGTGCCCGCTGGAACGTAGAGGAGTTGGAACGCGGCGCCCAGCAGGCCGTCATAACAGAGATTCCATACGGGATTGTAAAATCAAAACTGGTCGAGCAGATTGCCGCACTGATTGATGCGAAAAAGCTGCCGCTGGTCGATGACATAACAGACGAATCCACGACCGACGTTCGTATCGTTATAACACCAAAAAGCCGCAATGTGCCGCTGGATAAAATGATGGCGCACTTGTTCGCGATGACTGATTTGGAATCGCGCTTTAACATGAACTTTAACGTTATCGATTCCAATGGCGCGCCACGCGTTATGGGTATTGGTGACGTTCTGCGCGAATTTATCGCACATCAGAAAAACGTTCTGCGCCGGCGTACGGCATGGCGTCTGGGGAACATTGCACGCCGGTTGGAAATACTGGGCGGGTTGCTGATTGTATATCTTAACCTGGACCGCGTGATTGAAATTATCCGCACCGAAGATGACGCCAAGGCTGCGTTGGTTGCTGAATTCAACCTAACCGATGTTCAGGTAGAGGCGATTTTGAACACCCGCCTGCGCGCGCTGCGAAAGCTGGAAGAAATGGAAATCCGGCGCGAGAATGCCGCCCTGCGCGAGGAGCAGGAAAAGCTGATGGCGCTGTTGGCGTCTGAAGAGCTGCAAAACACTCAGATAAAGGCATGGTTCGCGGATATCAAAAAGACATACGATAAAAAGACCACATTGGGGCGGCGACGCACCACATGGGCAGAGGCGACCGAGGATATCGTCGTAAACGCAGACGAATTTATTGAAAAAGAACCACTGACGATTATTCTGTCAACTATGGGCTGGATACGCGCGGCCAAGGGACATTTGGATTTGAACGCGCTGGATTTAAAGTTCAAGGAAGGCGATGAATTACAGACCGCATTCCACGCAATGTCAACAGATAAAATCAATCTGTTCACATCCAAGGGCAAGATGTTTACCCTGATGGCGCGTGATTTGCCGTCGGCCCGCGGGTTCGGTGAATCTGTACGAATGATGGCCGATATCGGTGCCGATGAAAATATCGTGCGTGCATTCGTTTTGGATATGTCGGCGCGATATCTGCTTGTTGGGCGACATGGAAACGGATTTATTGTTATGGGTGACGGATGCCTGGCCCAGACACGTACGGGCAAACAGGTTATGAACACCGATGATAAAAACCCGGCGCTTATGTGCGTACCGGTAACGGGTGATACAATCGCAATGTCGGGCAGTAATGACAAACTGCTGATATTCCAGACCGCGGAAATACCGACCATGGCACGCGGCAAGGGGGTTATCCTGCAAAAATACAATGCCGAGCGCACATACGTTTTAGACGTTATGTTCTATAACGCGGCGGACGGTTTCGGCTGGACAACGGGGCGTGGGACAACCAAACTGGATGATGTCAATCCCTGGACGGGCAAGCGTGCATCCCAGGGCCGCACGGTTCCGGTTGGATTCCCACGCAGTGGAAAGTTTGGAAAATAAAGACTGGGGTGCCATGCGGTGGGGGTTGTTTCTATTTTGTTTCGTATTTATTCCGACGGCCCTTGCCAAACATAAAATGTTTGAGCGCGACTATGTGTCAAAATACTGTAATGGCGCAATAGAATATGTGCTGCCCAACCGTACGCGTATTGATTGCTTAACGGATGATTATGCCATTGAATTTGACTTTGCCCCCAAATGGGCTGAGGCGGTTGGTCAATCATTGCATTATGGATATGCAACGGGGCGTTTGCCCGCCATATATTTAATTTTGGAATCTAAAAAAGACATGCGCTATATGGATATCTTAACGCCGCTATGTGATGTATATGGCATCAAATTGAATTTGATTGAAAATTATTGATAAAAAATCCCGCCGGCTGGCGGGGCGTTTTTTATTCCATTGCGACGATAAATATCTTAGCGTCGTTGGCGGCCTTTATCACGGCCGGCTTGTCCACGACAAAACATGTTTTAGCATTTACCACAATCCCGCGCAGGTGGGCCGCCGCAACCGCACGGACGGTATCAACACCGATTGCGGGGATATCTATTCTTAAATCCTGGCCGGGCTTGGTCATCTTGGCAAATACACCACTGCTTTTATTTAAATCGCGGCGCATATCAACCACCCGACGCAGCATGTTGGCCGTGCCCTCGGCCGCCTCTACCCCGATTACCTGTTTGTCCACGACGACGGATGCACCGATATCTTCACGCCCAATTGTATGGGATACGGCAATTGCACGCTCTATATCCGCGGCGTCGCGTGCGGCGGGGCGGGCACGCGTTTGAACGCCCGGCGTCTGGAATGTCAGGTCGGGCGCCAAATCCTGGGCCGCGACAATTTCAAACCCGCGTTTTTCCAATACCTTGTTTAATGCAACCGCCATTGAATCATATCCTTTTTGATGTCTTTTAATACTTATCAGTGCGCCAATCGTCCAAAAATCAGGCCGCAAGTCTGATAACTTTGGATGACCGATTGCACCGACAAATGTTAGCTTTCGTATGCCGCGACGTCTAAACTCGCGTATTGCGGCGCCGCCCCCACCCAAACGCACAACCATATCTGGATTCAGCCGTGGGTCATAAAAATTTTTTAATCCAACAATAAAAACATCCCAGCCCGCCGCACGTAATGCATCACGCGTAAAGAACGGTAAATCCAGTGCCCCCGCCACCAAGGCTATCTTTTTATCAGAGTTAATTTCTTTTTTCTTCATATTGGCAATAGTACGCATAAATAGGGCTGGAATCAAGTTTCAAATTTTGTTAGAATTTTATTAAAGTGTATTTTGGGAAGAAAAAGTGATGAAAAAGACACCATTTATTATTGGAATCTGTGGCGCAATTTGGGGTGCCACGGCAAACGCGGCCTATAGCGACCGCGCGTTTCGTTCTGAAATCTCGCGCGGGCTGGATATCGTCAGTGCCCAGGCCAATGTCGATATTGTCGAAGATGCCGCGCCGGGCGAACTGGGGCTGGAGGTGTATCAGACAACAAACGCCATTGATACCCGCGATGTGAAGCTGTTTATTCCGACATCTATGTATGTTCGCGGGGGTGCGGGTTTGAATCTGGGATTTGCCACAGACAAGGCAAAGTTCGGCGGCAAAGAATATGAATCCAGCGGCAGTTGGACCACGCAAATCGGACTGGGGTGGAATCTGTCATCGTATGTGCGTACTGAAATCGACTTTCAGACATCCACATTTGAATTTTCCGACTTAAAGCAGCGCCAGGCAACATACCAGACCATCGGCGGTATGCTGTATTTCGATTTGGCGCGCCGCTATGTTCAGACGGGCGATATCACCCGCAGACGCGTCTTTGTACCGTTTATCGGTTTGGGTGCCGGATTTGGCCATTATGAATTTGAAGGAACCGGCGGTGCCGATGGCTTTGTTATCGCCGCACCGCGGGCCCAGGTTGGATTTAATATCGCATTGACCGACCTTATTGGCATTGACATCGCATACCAGTACCAGATGATGATTGGAAACGGATTTGGCTGGGACGTGCGCGCCGGCGGCGTTGATAACGTCAGTAATGTTATGGCCTCGTTCCGAGTGAACTTTTAATCCGGGGGATTTTTAATTATGAAAGTTAAATATTTATTAGCAAGCGCCCTTTGTTTAATACCGGGAATCGCCGCAGCGGCGATTCCGTACCGCGCCCAGCAAAATCGTATGCCGGCACCAACCGCGCCCGATGGCCGCGACACAGAGGCATTTGCCCGTAATCGGCGCTTTTATGTTGGCGGGATGTACGACTTTTCCATGTGGCAATCGCGTACGGACGAAAATGATATTCATGCCGGCGGGAAAAACACATCTTCGTTCGAAGCCGTTGCCGGTATCCGAATTTATGACACGTTCCGCGTTGAGGCAAACTATGTCCGCACGCGCGCGAAATGGAATGGATTCTCGCTGGACGGGAATGCCGGCTTTATCAACGCAATAATTGATGCGCGTATTGATAACCTGTATCGCCTATTCTATCACCAGCGTTTGGTCCCTTATGTGGGGGCTGGTGCGGGTCTGTCCTGGAACAAGGCGAACGATGCGCATATTGACAACAAAATCACACCGGCCGTTGCCGCAATGGCAGGTCTGGGCGTTGAAATGGGTGATATATTCACGGTTGATTTAGGATACCGCTATATGTATATGTTCACACCAAAGTTTGATAATATTTCCGACCTGGCGCCCAGTGCGCATCAGTTCAGAATTGGGGCACGTGTGAACTTCTGATGAATACATGTCCATTCTTTGGCAAATGCGGCGGGTGCAAATTTGATTTTGCATCCGCCGATTATCGTTCACAAAAGGCAAGCGCCCTGCGCGGTCTGCAACCAACATCGGATGCCGTATGGCCGGCACCGGGCGAGCGGCGACGTGTTGACTTTTGCTTTGCGGGCGGGCGGCTGGGCCTGTATGCCGCCGGAACAAAAGACATTATACCCGTAACAAAATGCCTGAACGCGGCACCGGAAATAAATGCAATTTTACCACACTTGGCTAAAATGCCCTGGAGTGGCGCCGGCAGCGTACTGATAACACTGTGCGAAAATGGCCTAGACATTGCGATAACATCCAATGTCCCGTACTGCAGTGCAGATTTTCGCCGTGCCGCGGGTTCTTTGCGCGCTATTCGTGTTACATGGAACGACAAAGTTATTAAGCAAGAAGCCACACCCATTATAAAATTTGGCGACGTTGCCGTTGAATATCCCGTTGGGGCTTTTTTGCAACCGGGCAAGCCAGGCGAAGATGCAATCCGTGATATGGTGGTGGGGGCCGCGGGCGGTTCGAAACGTATTGCGGATTTATTCTGTGGCCTGGGTAATTTTACCAATGCATTGAATGCCGACGGCTTTGATATCACAGGCCCACATTGTCAGCGCGACTTATTTAAAAATCCACTAACACTGGGGATGTTGAAACAATATGATTGTGTCGTAATGGACCCACCACGCGCGGGTGCACGGGCACAATGCGAGATATTGGCAAAATCACAAGTACCCAAAATTATATACGTATCATGCAACCCTGCGACATTTACGCGCGATGCAAAAATATTGGAATCGGGCGGCTATAAAATGACGCACCTGGTACCGGTTGACCAGTTTGTGGGCAGCACACACTGGGAACTGTTTAGCGTATTTGAGAAATAAATAATAAAGAAAATTGTATAAAAATAAAAACCGACAAAAAGATTGACCCGTAACGTCTTTACAAAAAACATTAAGTCGTTTTCCGGTGATTTAGAAGCGTTAAAAACAATCCTTAATGAAGCAATAGCAGTGTAAAAAGCTTCACTTATGATTTTATATATTCTAGAATTGATTGTATGAGAGAATTATTTTTAGCATTTTTGTTGATAATCCCTATGACAGTTTCAGCACAAACACTGATTTCGGAATCGTTTTATAAATCCGATATTGAAAAGTGTGATAAGCAATTCAGGCAAGATATAGATAAAAATACGACCGGTTCAGGAATGATTATGGCAGCAGACTCACAGGTTACCTGCTATGAATCTGTCGCACATAAAATCATTGATAAATACTATTCTAAGCAATCAAAAGCTATGAAAAACAACCTTCGTGAATCTATAACTGCTTATAAAAAAACTTCAAACGATATGTATAATCCGGACAGATGCTATAAATTCAAATTTTTAGATTAGTATCTGTTTGTTCGTGCTTCCCAGCCACGTCCATATCTATCCCAACCGCCCAGACTTTGTAAGTATTCAAGACGTTTTTCCCTTAACGCTTCCATAAACCGATCAACTTGATTCGCGGGAATATTGTTAAGTGCCCGTATCGTTCGTGTGCCGATGTCGCCATCTACTGATGAAAAAATAGACAATAGCACATCCAAAGGAAAACACCGCGGATTTTCAATGAAAAATCCGCCCAAACGGACGGATTATCTGATTTGGCAGTCCCAACCGGAGTCGAACCGGTGTTCTCGCCTTGAAAGGGCGGTGTCCTAGGCCTCTAGACGATGGGACCAAAACTGCCGACGGATTATAATCGGCATTTATGCTGTTGTCAAGCAATTATTCTTCGGACGGCAGTTCATCTACCTGAGTGAAGACCATTTCTTTGCCGGCGGCATCTTTCAAGACCAAGCGACCATTCGCCAGTTCATAATTTTCAACCGTGCTTAGGAAACGGAAGTATTCCTGCTCTGTCTCCATAGCATCCATTGGGCCCATCATCATTGTTGACGCCATTTCGCCAAATTTAATTTTGTTACCGTCAACACTGTAGGGACCGTTATACAGATTTACAACACGACCAAAAGCCTTCATCTCTTCTGGTTCAAAAGACAAAGTAATTGTCGCACCCGGCTGATTGGATACGAAGTTGGCACCACGCAATGCAGCCGCATCCGGTGCAGAATCGCCGCATGCCGCCAAAGACAACATACATGCACCAATCGCAAATGTTTTTATATTCATATTTTTCTCCCTTTGTTACGAAACAATTATAGCGCGCGGGGAAAAAATAACAATAAAAAATACCACCGCGAACGGTGGTATAAAATCTCTGGCGGGATTGAAGGGGCTCGAACCCTCGACCTTCTGCGTGACAGGCAGACGCTCTAACCAGCTGAGCTACAACCCCAGAGCGATACGTATATTATACTGTGAAAAGAATAAATGCAAGAAGTTTTTTAAGAAATAAATTCGCTTGCCTGAAAATTGTAATTGCACTATGATTGCACCAGCCGCAGCGAGTTGCCGCGGTCAGGCGTCGGAACCTGTATAAGAAGTGTCCGTGGTGGACAAAAAACATCTCCAACCCTAGGTTGGAGGGCGGTGAATATATCGAATAAACCCGCTATTGCTTCTTATATAGTTTCGAACCTCCAACCACCTAGTGTATCTAGTGGTTTACTTTTATCGTTATGTTAGGGAAAAGTATGAGAGGCGTAATTTTATTATTGGCACTTACCGTGATACATGGCACCAGCCATGCCGCAACAGTAGTGCGTTTTGGCGCGCGTCTGTGTGAAGCCAACCAACAGTTAAGTAACGGCGAATGCATTGACAGGGCGCAAAATGAATGCCCAAGCGGCTATTATAAAACAGTTATCGCATCGGCAACGTATTCGTCAATGACACTGACAAATCAGTGCATGAATGCGTACGACAAGCGGATACTGCCGGATGGATTGCATGCGATTTACAGTGGTGTTTTGGTAAAATATGGTGCCACATTATGTGGGGCGGATGAACAATTCGCCGGCGGCGCATGCCAACCGAAACTACCCGGTCGCTGTCCAGAAGGCTCATACAAAACTGTAATCGGTCAAGCGACGTTTTCATCACCATCGGTCGAATTGCAAGAATGTATGAATTCTTATAATTCATACGATTTGCCGGAATTTTTAACACCGATTTATAACGGTGTTTTGGTCGCATATGGCCCCAAACTGTGCGGTGCAGGTCAATATTTATCAGACGGCACCTGCATGGCGTTGGAACGCGGCGAATGCCCCGAAAACTTTCACGATATAACAGTAGATGAAGCCACCCTGGCCACACCGGAAAATGCGGCCTGTGCTACGGGTTATACATCTTATTGGCTGAACGCGAACTGCAGCGCGGGCAAAGAGCAAAACAATATGTGTGCAATTCTGTGCACAGATGGGCTTAGCTATACCGGTCTGGGGACATGTGCAGCGATATGTCCGCACGGCATGACCGAACTGCGTGCAAGCGACGGCCAGGCATGGCCACTGTATGCGGAAAAGCTGACTACGCCGGCGTTGAATATAAAGATGCCGGACGGTGTTTGTTATATCAACTTTTTACCAGGGGCGGCACGCGATGTGATGAACATCAAATCTGCCACGGGAACATATCATATAACGGATTAAATGGGAAATGGGGGAACTTATGAAAAAAGCAATATCACTATCCGTATTATTAACCTTGTTTTGTGCCGGCGCATATGCAGCAACAACATGTATTCACAGTCGCACAGCAGTCTTTACAATAAAGAAAAGCGAAAACGCCGTTTCTTCGTCATATAACAATGCAGAAAAGACGTTTTCTTTGCGTTTCGGATATGATTTGGTGCCGAACAACTCGTCCCAGCGGACATTGACAGGCATGTCAACATGTAACGAGATAACAACCAACACAGCAGACAGCGCGGCCAAGTCGGGCGATGCGAACGTATATCTGCGCGCCAGCAGCGCGGATGTTGGCACGCAATGCTGGTGCAGCTTAACCAGTCCTGTGACATCATGGTGGGTTTATTACGGCGCATTTGACGATGAAGATGCATGCGATGCAGGCTGTACCAGTGCATGTGCGGCCGCAATAAAAGACAACACCAGCAACTTTCGCACGAATGGTGTATATCTGGCAATTTGGTAATAAAAATGGGGGTATGGGATATGAAAAAGTTAATAATTAGTAGTTTAATTGCGATGTTTTGCGCATCGGCCGGCGCAACCACAATGTGTGCGACAGATGATACATTGGCAATTGTTCTGGACCCCGTAATTAACGGAACTGCCAACTCGTTTAATACGGATTTGTTTGAATGGTCTGCAACATTCTCGTACGGCACGGTATGGGGAATCGCCACCTGTGTTGACACCAGCGGGGCACCAAATACCGCGGTTGAAGAATTGCGTGATTCAAACGGTGAAATTGCCACAGGTGGTGAAAGAACAGGTAGATATTGTTGGTGTCAATTGTCACATCCCGCAAAGTCGCGTTGGGTGTTCCGGAACGTCAACTCCTCGGTTGCCGATTGCGTGTTTAACTGCGCGAGCAACTGCGGTGCCAACGTCCGGGACAACTCTGCGTTCCGCGCGGGCCTGTTCGGGTCGCTCGGCAATTGATAAAACGGCATGCGGTGATGCCTATGCGATAAGCATAGGCCGCAGATGGGTGGGGGTACAGGGGGCGGCGGCCCCGCCCCCGTGGTAAACAGCGCCGCAGGCCGAAATTTTTTGAAAATTCCCGGGCAAATCCGGGAATGGGGTGTGTTGCCGCTACGATGACAGTTCATGTCCGTCTTGGCGGATTTCGCGTTGGGTGTTCCAGAACGCCAACTCCTCGGTTGCCGATTGCAGGTCGAACTGCGCGAACAACTGCGGTAACAACGTCCGGAACAACTCTGCGTTCCGCGCGGGCCTGTTCGGGTCGCTCGGCTCCTTGAGGAATGGTAACTTTATAACACAAGGGAATAAAGTTTGGCTAACCTGCAGGACAAAGTGCGAAATGACACTTTTCAGACAATAACGTCTGTTTATATGCCTTCCTTATCAAAGGCGGGGCGCACATCCCGGCAGAATGCGGCAACGCATTCTCCGAACAAACAACGCAGGAAACATTCGGGCTAGTAGCTGTTACTTTACCCGGCGAACGTCCGAATGTTTGATTGTCTTTAACAAAAGGAAAAAAATATGACAATCGACGATATAAAAAAACTTGATAAAACACAGTGCCCCAAATTTTCCGTATTTGCACGCGACAAACTGCCCATGCCGGGGGATAAAAAATTTATGAATGACCTGCTGAATCGCGAAATTACCGTTACAGATTTTAGAATATCAAGCAGTAAAAAAAGAAATGGGACAGACTGTCTGCAGCTACAATTCATTCTTGATGATAACGTATGCGTCGTTTTTACAGGCAGCAGTGTTCTAATCGACCAGATTCAGTCTTCGAAAGAAAACATCCCGTTCAGTGCAACAATTGTCAAAATCGATAAATACTATTCCTTTTCATGAAAACACATAAGCATTTGTGGGATGAATTTATATCAGCGGAAAATTTTGAAATTGCCGCAGACCATGCCCTGCGCGGGAAAAAATCCAAAATATCGGCTAAAAATTTTATGCGACGGCGGCCACGAAAGCTGGCACGGCTACGCGAGTCGTTACAAAACGGGACATATACAACCGGACGGTATCGAATATTTACGGTATACGAGCCTAAAAAACGAAATGTTTTTATGCTGCCCCTGTATCCGGACCATATCGTACACCATGCACTGATGAATATTCTGGCACCGATATGGCAAAAACTGTTTATAAAAGATTCATACGCATGTATTCCGGGACGCGGTCTGCATACGGCATCACACAGATGTATGCAAATGCTGCGACGCAACAAATATGTGCTGCAGTGCGATATTCGAAATATTCTATCCCAGTATCAATCATGAGATTATGATGAAAATACTGCGCCGCAAAATTACCGACAAGCGACTGCTTAAAATACTGGAGAATATCGTACGCTCGGTCGATACGGAACGCGGCATGCCAATCGGAAATCTTACCAGCCAATGGATGGGAAATCTTTACCTGAATGATTTGGATATGTTCGTAAAGCACAACATGCGCGTTCGGGATTATATACGATATTGCGATGATTTCTGTCTGTTTGCAGACGACCGCGAAACACTGCGCGGATGGCGCAATATTTTGCGTGAATATCTGGGGACAGAGCTGGACCTGGTATTTTCAAAGGCTTTTATTAAACCAACCGATGCAGGAATAAACTTTATCGGATATCGACATTTCAAAGAATATGTCGTTTTAACCAAGGCCGGGGCCCAAAAGATGAAAAGAAAAATGCGCACACTTATAAAGCATGCCGACATATCCCCGCATACGCGCAGCCAGCTGGCCGCGTTCAGCGGATGGATGCAATGGGCACGCTGTGACAATCTGCGGCGGAAATTTCGTGCCGATGCACGCCAGACCAAAGACAGTGCCTTTATTCGCTTTTTCAATAAATACTTAACCTAAAAAAATCCGGCGTTTGCCGGATTTTTTATTACTAAATGGACATGGCGATTATTTAATCAGCTTGCCCATTGCAACGGCAGTATCACCCATGCGGTTAGAGAAGCCCCATTCGTTATCATACCATGCGGTTACATGAACCAAACGGTCACCCAAAACCTTGGTCTGGGATGCATCAAAGATAGAGCTGTGCGCATCGCCTGTAAAATCGATAGAGACCAGCGGCTTATCATTATAACCAAATGTACGTGATGCGGCAGCCTTCATTGCGGCATTTACACCCTCAACCGTGGCATCTTTTTCCAGGTTTACAACCAACTCTACAACTGATACGTCCGGTGTCGGAACGCGGATTGCCATACCGTCCAGCTTGCCCGCCAGTTTCGGCAGTACCAGGCCAATCGCCTTGGCCGCGCCGGTGCTGGTTGGAATCATGGACAGTGCCGCCGCGCGTGCACGACGAAAATCCTTGTGGTTTTTATCCAACAACTGCTGGTCACCGGTATATGCGTGAACAGTTGTCATCCAGCCGGATACAATACCGAAGTTATCGTCCAAAACCTTTGCCACCGGGGCCAGGCAGTTTGTAGTGCATGATGCGTTTGATACAATTAAATCTGTCGATTTCAGTGTATCCTGATTTACGCCATAAACTATTGTCGCATCCGCACCAGCCGACGGGGCCGATACCAGAACACGTTTTGCACCCGCTTCTAGGTGAACCTTTGCCTTGTCTGCGGCGGTAAAGATACCGGTGCATTCCATAACAACATCGATATTCATTTCGCCCCAAGGCAGCTTTGTCGGGTCTTTTTCTGCAATGCATTTAATCTTCTGATTGCCAACGATGATTGTATCACCTTCCAGCTTTACATCCATAGGCAGCTTGCCATGAACAGAATCATATTCCAACAGATATGCGTTCTGTTCCGCCGGTGCCAAATCGTTTACCGCAACAAATTCAATATCGTCGCGTCCCGATTCCAGCGCCGCACGCAAAACCAAGCGACCAATGCGGCCGAAACCGTTAATTGCAACTCTTACTTTTGACATAATATTTCCTTTCGTTTTTTATTGGACGAACCTATTCTAGCACCATTATTTTAAATATTACAATTGAATTTTACATTTTTGATATTTATACTTTTTGTCAATGACTTATGACGCATACATTATAACAGGCCCCACGGCATCGGGGAAATCAGACTTTGCACACCGCCTGGCCGAGCGCATTGGGGGCGTAATAATAAACTGTGACAGTGTTCAGATATACCGCGGGATTGAAAATATCGCCGCCAGTCCGTTTGCCGGCCGCGATATAACCCCAGACATTGACGGCATATCATACCGGCTGTTTTCCATATTGGATTTAAGCGAACAAATATCCGTGGCAGACTATCTGGAAATGGCGCGCCGCGAATATCAAGACGCCACATCACACGGGCGCCCCGCAATATTCGTTGGTGGGACGGGATACTATATAAACGCCCTTGTCAATGGAATATCACCGATGCCCGATATTGATGCGAACATTCGCCAACAGGCACGGGATATGGTTTCCGCCGACATTGCGGACGCGCGCAAAATATTGGGGCCAGACTTTAAGCCAACAGACCCCCAGCGCACGGCCCGCGCACTGGAAGTATTTTTACAAACAGGCCGGCATATAACAGAATTTCAATCGATGCCACGCAGTGGGGCCATTATCCCCACGGCAAGAAAAGTCTTAATCAATCCAGATGCCAATATATTGCGCACACGCATCGCGCAGCGCATTCCAAAAATGCTGGCGGGCGGGGCCGAGTCCGAAGCCAGGCTTATAATCAATGCCGGCTGGGACCCGCGACGCGCAATTGGCGCCCAACAACTGTGCGAATTTGTTCGCGGTGAAATATCACGCGATGAATGCATAAACAGCTGGGTAACTAAAACAAATCAGTATGCCAAGCGTCAGCGCACCTGGTTTCGGACGCAATTTAACGCCGATGTAATTTTAAACGGCGCCGCAGATATCGACGCCGTGATTTAATATTTTCCTGCAACCCTATCTTTGCTTCGGGCTTTGGGCCGAAGCAAGGCGGCGCTGCGTCGCCTTGTATTTTGCATACGCCTCTCTGGATTCGGCAGTGTCATTTGCCTCAGAGTTATTTTTGCCACCCTTGTTGTATCTGACATTACGCTCTTGGCGGGCGGCACGTTGCACGGCCTGACGCGCCAGCTTTTTCTGAATATATATAAAATCCGTCCACAACGTGATAAACAACGCCTCTTTGGCCTTTTTACGCGTACGATTTGGAAATGCCGGATTTTTCATGGTATATGCAGATAAATAATCCACCACCAGTTTTACAAATGAATTTAGAAATTCCGGATTGTCCGCTAAATGACCAACATGACGGTCCATAAACCCAATGAACATCTTGGTTTCCATAATAAACTCGGCCTCTATTTCCTTGGAATATGGAATAAATGCACGCCATGTATTACGGTCGTTTTCATAACAGGCATACGAACCGCCATGCTTTTTTAATATCATATCCGCAATTTGCGGAACGTATATTTTACCAAATAATTGCTGAGCCATGCTGGGCTGTGTGCGACGGTCGCGGTAAGATGCCATTTTATATCCCTTTGGTTATACCATCACAAACATAATACAAAATAATAAATTTGTCAACGGATTTTATTTAAATCATAATATTTTTTCTTAATATGCGACAATATCCCGGAATCATTTATCTTTTTTGAAAAACGGACACAGTTTACAAACTCGGTCTCCAATGCCCCCCAGCCA
>Ga0137307_100361_pt1 | contig 65927 bp, 90 predicted proteins | sample NAcewD2O_March_2_FD_97180 | JGI IMG/M metagenome (GOLD analysis project Ga0137307, IMG submission 97180) | Mouse cecal microbial communities from Vienna, Austria - N-Acetylglucosamine amended D2O_March | ecosystem: Host-associated > Mammals > Digestive system > Large intestine > Cecum | place... | reverse complement strand
TCTATCAGGATAAATGGCTCAACGCCACGGCAAAGGTAAGCGAGTGGAAGAGCGGTATTGATTCCGGGGTAGAGAGTATTTTGCAGGATTACCAGACAATTAACACCATGCCGGGGGATTTTGTGAAAGAGGGCGTGGAGAAGTACGAAGAATCCCTGATGCTCAATGAGGCTATCCAGTACATGAACACTTTACAGAGGCAGAAACAGATTGCCGAGGAAAGAGTGGCACGGGAGCAGAGGGAGAAAGAGGAACGTGCCAGAGCGGAAGCGGCGGCGAGTGCTGCATCTGCGCCCATTACAGAATCAGTTCAGGCGCAGAATGCGGCAAACGCACCACAAGGCGCAAACAGGCAGGAAAATACCGCACATGAGGAAAATACTGCCAGTAAGACGGAAAAGGCTGCTACAAGCCAGAATGAAGCCGAGAAAGGCTTTCTGTTACGGTTCTTCCATGAGAAAGATATGCAGAAAATAGTAGAGTTCTGCGAATTTAGCGAAATCAGGTATGAGGTGGTCAAATGAAACTGACAGCGGAGAATTACCATTCCTGCATAGCGAATTATCAGTTTTGCAGTGTGTCTCAATATAAGGATTTTTGCGGAAGCTATGGCAAAAAGGGCTGTGAAAAAACAGCCCTTGCCAAAATAGCCGGCAAATATGAGGAGAAAAAGACAACCGCATTACTGGTGGGCAGCTATGTGGATGCTTATTTTGAGGGAACGCTTGATAGATATAAGCAGGAGAATCCAGAGTGCTTTAAGAATGACGGAGGATTGAAAGCTAATTTTGTAAAGGCAAACGGAATCATTGAACGTGTGACGCAGGACAGGGTATTTATGCGGTATATGTCCGGCCAGAAACAGGTTATTATGACAGCTGATCTGTTTGGGGTTCCGTTCAAGATTAAGATGGATTCTTATTTGCCGGGTCAGGCAATCGTAGACCTAAAAGTGGTGGAGAGTATCAGGAAAGCAAAATGGACGGGCGATTCTGCGCCGATGGATTTTATTGAATATTGGGGATATGACATACAGGGGGCGGTGTATCAGAAAGTCGTGGAAATTCTGACGGGGGATAAACTGCCATTCTTTATAGCTGCCGCCACAAAGGAAGAGGCAACGGATTTTGAAGTGATAAGGATTCCGCAGACCAAACTTGATGCGGCACTTTCAGCTGTAAAGACAAATCTTCCAAGAATCCAGAGGTTAAAGGCAAAACAGGAAGAGCCGACCGCTTGCGAGACATGCGAGTATTGCAGACAGACAAAAGTGCTTTCCGGCCCGATATGGGAACATGACATCATTTTTGATATTTGAGAAAGGACGGGCGCAATGTTGTTTATAGCAGTAGACCAAAACCTGAACGGAGGCAAGCTGAGAGTTTTAGCGAAAACACTTGATTGCTCCGAGAATGAGGCTAGGGGAATACTGATAAACTTGTGGATATGGGGTATCAGTAATTGCCGTAAAGACGGCCTCATTATAGGAGCTGACAAGAAAGATATTGCAGATGCTCTTAAATCTGGTATGAGGACGGATCTGGTTCCGGCTTTCGTGGTAGATACCCTGATAACTCTAAACTGGATAGAAGCAGGAGAAGAGGGGCTTTATATTCACGACTGGCAGGAGTGGAATCAAATTCCGATGGAATATTATTCCATGCTTGACAAGGAGCAGAACCGCAGGAAAGCTAATGCTGACCGGGTAAGGAAACACAGAAGCAAAACAGGAAATACAAATACTGCCGGAGTTGAGGAAAAGGAAGACGCATCCGGAGCATATTCATCTTCTTTTGAATCGTTCTGGAAAGTATATCCCCGGAAAGTAGATAAGGGGCAAGCGTATAAAAAATATCAGGCACGGCTTAAAGACGGATTCAGGCCGGAGGAATTGCAGGAGGCGGCGCAGAATTACGCCAATCAGTGTGCAAAAGACCACACCGAGCAGAAATACATCAAACACGCCAAAACGTTTCTGGGGGATGCCACACCGTTTATAGATTTTATTAAGAGCCGGGGGCAGGAGAATAAACCCTATGATGAAGATAATCCGTATGCAGGATTGACATAGGAGGCTTATATGGCAGACATGATAAAGGAATACATAAAATCTGTCGGGGCAGACCAGGAGCTGGATATGAGGCCGGGGGATTACAGGAACGAACAGGGATTGATCGTCTGCGGAAAGTGCGGGATTCTTCGGCAAAAGATATTAAAACTTCCGTTTGGCGGTGAAGAAACAATAGTACACTGCACCTGTTTATGTGAGCAGGAAGATATGCGGAAAATGGCAGAACAGGAAAAAAAGCGTGAAGAAATGTTCCGCATCCGGGAATTGAAAAATACAAGCCTTATGGATAGCAAATATGCTGATGCCAAATTTTGCAATTATGAGCAGGATGCAGATAATTCCAAAGCATTTAAGGTAGCACAGAATTATGTGGCGAATTTCGATAAAATGTTTTCCGACAATCAGGGTTTGATTTTTCACGGTCCGGTCGGAACGGGAAAGACATATACGGCTGCCTGTATCGCAAACGCTCTTCTGGATAAAGAGACATCGGTGATAATGACATCGTTTGTGAAGATATTGCAGGAAATCCAGAATACGGGGGTAGACGAGGGTGTATATCTGCAAAAACTCAATTCTGCAAGGCTTTTAATCATAGATGATTTAGGTGTTGAGCGGAATACGGATTATGCACTGGAAAAGACCTATAACGTGGTTGACAGCCGGGCGAGATCAAAAAAGCCTTTTATCCTGACAACAAATCTGACATGGGAAGAGTTGACGAAAGAACAGGATTTGCGGTATAAGAGAATTTTTGACCGCATCCTTGAAGTATGTTACCCGGTTCATGTTCCGGGAAAGTCGCACAGGATAAAGAAAGCCGCTCAACGGATGAACGATACAAGAAAAATTTTGGAGGGATAAGATGAAAAATGGAATAGGTCATACGACAAAGGAAGTAGTCGCAGAGAGTATCAGGAAGTACCGCACAGATGCAGGACTGACACAGGCCGATCTGGGCAGGAAAATCGGTAAGTCTGAATCATTTATCAGGGATGCCGAAAAAGGCAGGAATGAGGTTACGATAGGTACATTGGAGAAGATTGCAAATGCGGTTGGAGTACCCATGTTGAAGATGCTGGATAAATCTTATGGAGAAGAAAAGTCCGTGTTTGATAAATTTATCAAGCTGCGCATCTACAATCTGGATGAACGTCTTACGGTATCTGGAATCCTGATTAAGAACGGATATACGGTCGGGCAGATGAAGCAGAAACGGACAGAAACCGGGAAAGTGCTTGATTACTTCCTGACTGCCAGACTGGATGATGAAAACGCTGATACGGCGAGATAGGAGGCAGAATGAAATATAGAACAAAGCCAGTTGATCCGGTAGTAGTGGATGCCGTTAAGTATGATGGAAATTTAACACTTCCGGCAGTGGAAAAAGATTTTGATGAAAATAAACACGCCCCGGAATGGGTGGCGATTGCATTTCTGAAAGGAAAACTCTATACCATGCCGAGTATTAACGGCGGAAAATCTCTTTACGCAAGGAATACGGACGGAGATATGGAAATCAAAAAAGGTTTCTACATAGTTATGACTGACGAGGGAGAAATTTTTGGATGCCGGGCAGATGTTTTCGAGGAAGCCTACGAGGAAATGCCGAACGTAATAAAGGCGTCAGCGTATATACCTATACGGCGAATGGATGAAATTCTTCTTTTGGAGGAGAGCCAGTTATCACCGCAGGAAAAGGAAAGAGTTAGCCGCTTTAAAAAGATTCCTGAAAATGTGAGGGAGGGGTATAAGGAAATTCACGCCATGTTAAACAGGGAAGTATTGCAGAAAGAACGACTTATGGACGCTATCAGCGATTATCTGGATGGATTTACGGAAAGTGTGGTGATTAAAAATGGGTAATTCTGTATCATTCACAATTTACGGAGAACCGAAAGGGAAAGGCAGACCGAGGGTATCTGTCAGGAAGTTCAAAAAGCCGGACGGTTCAGACGGAACATTTTCACAGGCATATACGCCGAAAGAAACTGTAAGCTATGAAAATCTGGTAAAGACAGAGTACCGTCTGCAGTGTGGCGAGTTCATCTTCCCGGACAAGAAAATGCTTGACATGAGGATTCAGGCGTTTTATCCGATTCCGAAAAGTGCGAGCAAAAAGCAGAGGGAGCGGATGATAAACCATGAGGTAAGACCGACAAAGAAGCCTGACAGCGACAATATCATCAAGATTATTGCTGACAGTCTGAACAAATTGGCGTATCACGATGATAGCCAGATAGTAGATGTGATGTTCCGTAAGTTCTATGCTGAAAAGCCGAGGGTGACAGTAACGATTATAGGATTGGAGGATTAAGCTATGGCGAAAAATGATGTGGTGGAAACAATGGATTTGACGATGGAGGGAGAACCGTTTGACGAGCTGCGGAGAAATTTTAATATCATTATCCAGAGGCTTATCAAGAATATGAGCGACACGGAATCGGATGAGGCGAAAATCAGCATCGCCATTGATGTGAAACTCGATACTGAATTTATCCCGGAATATAAGGACGGGAAGCAGAACGGCGGCAGGGATATTAAAAAGCCGACTTTCAAGCATAAGGTGACATCTTCCATGACGTTTAAGGATGAAGAGAGCGGCGTCCGTAACACGGAAATGGAAGTGGTATGGGATGATGAACAACATATGTATGTCTTAAAGCCTGTCATGGGAGCCGAACAGATGAGCATAAACGACTACATGAAACAGCAGGCCGAACAGCAGTCGGAGAAAGAACCGAAGCAGGACGCAATCGAAACTGACCCGAAAAAGAAGCGGATGAACGTACAGCAAATCGAGGGTCCTGTGGCAGACGAGGGAGCGTTGCCGGGAGAAGTAGCAGACGAGGGAGCGTTGCCCGGTCCGGTGGAGGATGCGGACGAAGATAATGTGATAGACGGGGATTTTCGGGAAATAGGAGACAACGAGGGTGACGGGTTTATGAACACGCCGGAATCCGGGGAAGAAATGATTGAGGATGGCGAGGATGATGGCTATTCATATGACGAGCCGGAAGATGATAGGGAGGATGAATAATATGGCATACGGAAGTTACGGACAGGGTGAATCGAAATGCCGGAGCTGTGGCGCAAGGATAATTTTTATCAAAAGCACAAAAGGGCATTTTATTCCCTGCAATCCTACTGTTACCAGATACAGGAAAGAGGATGGCGGCAAAGAGAAGATTGTGCTTGACACTGGGGAAGTAGTTAGCTGCCGGACGGATATTGCGCCGGAAGAAATGGACGGGGTAGGGTATGTTTCCCACTTCGCAACTTGCCCGAACGCTAAAATGCACAGAAAAGGGAAGTCCAGAAGATAAAAAGCAAAAAGCCCTCCGGCTTCCCGGAAAGGCTTTCCACATAAACGGTACTGCCATCATAGCATGGCACTTGTGAAAAGTCAAGGAAAATCGGAGGGATAGCATTATGGGAAACAATAGCAAGGGAAAATCAAAGACCTATGCAATCAGGAAAGAAGAGTTAGACCAGATCATAGAACAGGCGGCAGTTGCCGGGATAGATGCTTTTCGGAATGAGGAAAAGAAAGCAAGAAATAAGATTGTAAACCGCAATCTGCATAACGTGAGAAAATTACTGGAATCTTACCGTACATTGAAAAATGATTTATTGCATAGCGATTATGAAACGGAAGAGGCTCAACAGGAATTGCGCTTCAAGTGTGTGGAGGATTTGATGTCGCCCGATGATGTGAGTATGGATGAATTGATGGCGAAAGAAATTTCCAGATTGCAGGAAAACGCATGGAGGAAACGCCAGATAGAAAGGGCGATAGAGTTATTGAAAGAGGATTGCTCCAAACCGGGGGAGCCGGAGGCAATGAGGAAATACCGGGTAATCATGGGGTTGTATATTCAGGATGAAAAGCTGGATTATGCCGATCTCGCAGAGAGGGAAAACGTAGTAGAGCGCACAATCTACCGTGATGCCTCTGATGCCTGTAAAATGCTTGCGCCCTACCTTTTTGGCGTGGATGCCATTATAAATTGAGCATGGGGCTGTAACGGGGTTATACAGGGTCAAAAAAATGTCATTGCCATTTCAAACGCACCAAAGTAAAATAGTAAGCGTACAAATTTATGTACGGGAAAACCGTACATTCGTTATCCCCTCAACATGGGGTGCAAAAGTGCCTCATGCTGATAATTACAGTGACAGCTATCTTGTCATTTTTCACATTCCATTTTCACGGAAACAGGAGCCTTGCCGGGTTCCTGTTTTATTTTGTGTAAATGGGAGGAAAGGAAAGCGTATGGGTGCAGAGGTAGAGAAAAGAATCGAACTGAAAGAGGGAGTGCCTATATCGTTGCTCAAATTCGATTTTGGCAATCCCCGGAAAATCACAAAAAAGAAAAAAGAAGAGTTGCGGAGGTCCATGCAGACATATGGAGATTTTGGGCTGATTCTGGTTGACGAGCAATACAACGTCATAGGAGGCTCACAGAGGGCAACTGTTATCAAAGAGGATAACCCGGATGCCACGATAGATGTAAAAGTTCTGATAGGCTATTCAGAGGCAGAATTAAGGGCAATCAATATCAGGGATAATACTCATGCCGGGGAGTGGGATATGGATTTACTGGCAGACTGGACGGCAGACCTCAATCTTGATTTGGGTCTTGACCTGAAATCGGTTGATCCGGCTGATCGGAAAAAGAAAGAAATGGAGCTTATCAATTATGAGAAGTATAATTATGTTTTGCTTGTCTGCCGGAATGAACTTGACTATAACGAACTTACCCGGAAGTTGGGAATCAACGGCGCAATCGTAAAAATGAATGATAAAAAGAAGCTGCGGGCGAGAGCGATATGGTATGACGAAATCAGCGCAAACATAGTGGAGACCGGGCAGGAAAAAGAAAAGGATGGAGGGGGAGCGGATGCAGGATAAGACGCTGGGCGTGTATGTTCCCTCATACAAAAGAAGCCACGATATAAAAACGTATCATGTTCTGAATGATTGCACCTATGTAGTCCGGGAATCGGAAGCAGATGCCTACCGGGATGCAGGAGTGGAAAAGATACTGGCGGCGCCGGATGCGGAGGTTGATTCGCTCCCAAAGGTGAGACAGTGGATAATCGACCATACGCCGGAGGATGTGGTGGTACAGATTGATGATGATATTACCGGGTTTTCCTATGTGAATAAAAATAATCTGGTTCGCATTGAGGATATGGATATTGTGGATGCGGAGTTTGAACGGATCGGTCAGATAATAAGCGATCTGAAAATAGGCTTTGCTTCAATCAGGATGCAGGAAAATGTTATAAAGTACAATGAAGAGTTCCGCTTCCAGTCAACAATAGGATTGATATGCTGGTTTAACAAGGCAGGGCTGAAAAGCAGATATGACACCAATATCAGATTTAAGGCGGACATTGACTTTCAGCTTCAGGAGTTGCTTTATAACAGAATTATCATTGTGCCGGAGTATTTTAGGGCGAAAGCCATTTATGATAAAAACGAGGGTGGAAACAGCGTGGATAAGAATACAAAGACCATCAATGCCACGGTGGAGTACATGAAAACAAAGTGGGGAAGATACTACGAACATAATTTCAAAACAAATCAGTCAAAAGCAAAAGTGCGGAGGTAATCGGGAATGAAAGAATACAGTGTTTTAATTATCGGGTACGGAGTGGTGGGGCATAACCTATTCCGGGAACTGGACGGCCACGGACTGCTGATAGATACCGTGGATAAAAAGCGTTCGGAGTTGAACCAGCGCCGGAGAAATAGATATGATGCGGCATTTGTGTGTGTTGACACTCCGAGAATTGCCGGGGAGAATGGAACGCCGTGCGATCCGAGTGAGGTAATAAATGCAATCCGGGATAATGACGCAGACCTTTTTGTGATTAAGAGTACGGTGCTGCCGGGAACAACGGAAGCAATCAGGGAGCTTACAGGAAAGCACATCATTTTCTCCCCGGAGTATTACGGAGGAACACAGCATTGCAATAATTTTCATTTTGACTTCACAATAGCCGGAGGCAACCGGGAAGATTGCAAAAAGCTGATCGGGATGCTCCAGAGGGTATATGATGCAAGACATCAATTCAGGATAACGGACAGCAAAACCGCAGAGCTTGTGAAATATATGGAAAATGCCTATCTGGCAACAAAGGTTTCTTTCTGCAATCAGTTCTTCCAGATAGCGGAGAAAGCCGGGGTAGATTACGAGGAATTGAGAGAGCTTTTTGTTCTGGATGAAAGAGTAAATCCCTCTCATACGTTCGTATACCGGGATAAGCCTTATTGGGATAGCCACTGCCTCAACAAAGACATTCCGGCGATTGCGGAATATTTTGACGCTCCATTCCTGAAAAGCGTGATTGCTTTCAATGATAGCTGCCGGGATGGTTGCCGGGATCGGGCAGAGCGGGAGCAGGAGAAGAAAAAGAGGATGCAGGATATAAGAATAGAGTTCACAGACCCGAAGTGGGGAGATAATATTAGAAAAACGTCCGAGTTCCTTGCATCCTACTACGGAATATACATAACAGGCTTATTAGATACGCCTGATAAGTAGTTTTGTGAACAAAGAGTTAATTTTTTGAAATCGGTCAAGAAAAGGTTTGCGTGGCATTCCCGTGTGGCAACCGTCAGTGCTAAAATAAAAGAAAAAGTGAGGTAAGAGCATGGGATATGATTTAAAGACGAACAGGGGATATGATTTATACGAAGTTGCATCCGCATTACAGAAGTCCATCCGCAGGGGGGATTACAGAGTTGCCGGATATATGGCGTTAGAACTTTTCCCGAACTATGCGGAATATTGCTGGAAGCGACTTCTGACAGTATCAGCTGAGGACTGCTTTGGAGTAGTTACGCAGGAAATCAAAGCGTTGTATGATTCTTTCCATGTTGTAAATAAGGGTAAGAAAGCAGCAGACTTCGGAGGGAGGATTTTTATATCTAAAGCAGTTATTTTGTTATGTCTTTGCAAACACAACCGGGATGCTGATATTTTAAGCAATTTCGTATATGACCGTAAAAAGGGAATATCGGACGAACAGATAGAAAAGGTGATGCAGGAAGTAAGGGCGGAGAAAATGGATATACCTGAATATACCTACGATTGCCACACTCGAAAGGGGAAGAGGGCGGGGAGGACAAAAGAAGAGTTCTTCCAGACGGAAGAGGATGCGTTGAAGTATAGGCAAATGTCTTTGTTCGATGATATAAACCTGTCACTGGTGTAAATGCACCGGGAAAATAAAGATTAAAGGGTAAACAGCAAATTGCGGTTTGCCCTTTTTCTGCGTAAGGCGGTGGTGATGTGAATGAAAAGAACCTGATACAGAACATTCAACGAACGCCGAGCGAACGCCGAGAATCAGCACGAAAAGCCGGGATTGCATCGGGTGAGGCAAGACGCCGAAAAGCTGATATGCGGAACTCCATGCAGAACCTATTAAGCATGAAGATAACGCCAAGTCTCGCTAAACAGTTACAATCGCTTGGAATTGTTGGGGAAGAGTGGACGTATTCGGATTTAATAAATGTTTCTGCCATGCAGCAGGCAATGAAAGGCAACGTCCGGGCGATGGAATTTGTGAGAGATACAGCCGGATATAATGCGGAATTGCTATTGCATGAGCAGGAATTTGAGTACAAGAAAGCACAAGAATCTGGCACTGGCACGGAGATTGAGGATATACAGGAAACCGTAGTTGAAATATGGGGATATGAGGCGTGGGAGCTGATCCTTGCGGATGGAGTACCTACAACGCTTATCCAGACGGTCGGATTCCATTTTGGCAGTAAGCATATTGACTATATCAGGAAGTGCCACAATAGCCTGTATAATATTGCGGAGGGAGCGGTTAGAGCCGGAAAGACGGTTGACAACGTTCTCTCTTTTGCATTTGAGTTGTGCCAAACAAAAGACAAATTCCATCTTGCCACGGGTTCCACAATGGCAAATGCAAAGCTGAATATAGGCGATGCGAACGGCTTCGGGTTAGAACATATTTTCCGGGGGCAGTGCAAGTGGAGTAAATATAAAGATAATGACTGTCTGATTATCCGTGGTCCTTATACTGGATTCACTGAAAAGATAGTCATTTTTGCCGGGGGAAAATCCTCTGACAGTTACAAGAAAATCCGTGGTAATTCTTATGGCATGTGGATAGCGACAGAAATTAACCTACACCATAACAACACTATCAAAGAGGCAATGAACCGTCAGCTTGCCGCTGATATGATTAAGATATTCTGGGATTTAAACCCGGAACATCCCAAAGCGCCTATCTATGTTCAATATCTGGATAAGTGGATGGAGAAAAACGAAAAAGGGGAGTTAATCGGCGGCTACAACTATGAACACTTTACAATTTTTGACAATGAGAACATATCAGAGGAAAGGTTTAAGGAGGTTATCAGCCGATACGAACCGGGCAGTATTTGGTATATCCGGGATATTGAGGGAAAGAGAAGCATTGCAGAGGGTCTTATTTACCACAAAATCGCAACTTCCATAGCCGCTAAAGACAATCTATTCCTGATGAAGAAAAAAGCCGTAAAGGAGCTGATAAAGCAGGGAGAGGTAATAAAGATAAATGTCGGAGTTGACTTTGGCGGTAATGGTTCCGGTCATGCTTTTGTGGCTACTGCCGTAACGACAAATTACAATCTTATCATTTTCCTGCGTTCTGAAAGGCATCTGGGGGATGATATAGACCCGGACGTTTTGGGAAATTTGTTTATAAAGTTCATAAAGGCAGTTCTTGACGATTACGGATTCATTACAAGGGTATATGCAGATTCCGCAGAACAGGTATTGATGCGCGGATTGAGAAATGCCCTTGTTAGAAACCTGATGGGCGATATTAAGATTGCCAACGCTCTAAAGAGCAAAATCACAAACAGAATATTCCTTACTACCGCTATGGCTGCGCAAGGGCGGCTTTTTTTCACGGAAGATACCGAGACATACCAAGAAGCGGTAAGTATGGCGGTATGGGATAGCACAAAGATAGAGTTGATCCGTCTGGACGATGGTTCATCCGACATTGACACACTGGACGCTTCCGAGTATACGATTGAACGTGACTACAAGAAGTATCTGGATGTGATACCGGGAGGCGAAGAAAAAACATGATTCAGGAATTTATCAACAGGGTAGCATCAAAAATCAATCCACAACCCACTTTTGAGGATAAATTAAAGGCACAAACGGTTATATCCTCAAAGATGCTCAACGCAATTAAACTGTGGACTGAAATGTATACGGATATGCCGCCGTGGAAAGGGGAAAAAGGACTTGAAACAAAGACACAGAACATCCCGGCTGCAATCGCTAGGGAATTTGCAAGGCTGATTACGCAGGAAAGCGAGATAAGCGTAGGCGGTGATGAGAGAGGGGCGTACATAAACGAACAGCTTCAACGGTTCCTCAGATACTTTCCGCAAAAGGTGGAAATGTATTGTGCAAAAGGCGGTATTTTCATCAAGCCATACATAAGCGGAAAAAATGTCATATTGTCCTACTACACAGCTGACCGGGCATATCCTACTGCATACGACACAAACGGGGATATATCCGGGGCGGTGTTTATAGAACAGATGCGGAAAGGCGATTACATTTACACACGGCTTGAATGGCACACCATGACGTACAATGCAGATATTGAGGATCAGGCACAGAATGAGGATTCAAAAACCGCCGATTCTGACAGTTCCGGGGAAACACCGAAAAACACGAACCTCTACAACGTGAGAAATCAGGCTTTCCGCTCCGAACGTCTTGTATCTTACAGTGATGATTCTGATTTTGATATGATGAACTGTCGCTTCCCTTTGCAGGATGAAGTCGATCTGAATACGATAGATGAATGGTCCGACATCGAGCCGGAAGTAAACATAGTGGGGTTGGAGGCCCCTCTTTTTGTTTATATTAAAGTTCCGAGCGCAAATAATGTTGACAGCTATTGCCCTTTGGGTGTTTCGGTGTATTCCCTTGCGATAGATGCCATCCGGGAATCAGACAGACAGTACACCAGATGTATCAACGAATACGAATTGAAAGAAGCTGCTATACACGCATCAGCTGATTTGTGGAAGAGTAACAAAGATGGAACACCGATACTGCCGGAGGGGAAAGAAAGAGTGTACCGCACTTTGGATGATGCCGGGAAAGATGAAAACACAATCAAAGATTACAGTCCTGACATAAGAGATACATCGTTCTATAACGGCCTCGAAGAGACAAAGAGAGATATAGAGTTCCTTGCGGGGCTTGCGTATGGAACACTGTCAAGGATGCAGGAAACAGCAAAGACAGCCACCGAAATCAAAATGTCAAAGCAACGTTCCTATACCACCGTCAGTAATATGCAGAGAGAGATTGAGGATGGATTGCGGAAAGTGTGCGATGTTATAAACGCTCTGGCTGATCTCTACGAATTATGCCCGGATGGCAGTTATGAACTTGCGTGTGCATGGGGAGATAGCGTCCGGGAAGATACGGACGTTGAATACCAGAGACGCCTGCAGTTGGTGATGGCAGGACTTTATCGGCAGGAAGCGTTTGTTGCGTGGTATTTCGGATGCCCGGAAGAAGAAGTTGTGAAAAAGTATATGCCGTTGCTTCCTGCGGCTGACGATGGAAACCATGACGAGGGAGATAAGGACGGTGGCGCCTGATGCTGACACCTGAATATATCGAGAGCATAGGAAGTGAACTGTTAGGCTTGTATGACGCATTGGAGGATTCCATTGTTGAGGATATAGCGAGAAGAATAGTCAAAACAGGAACGCTTACGGATTCCGCACAATGGCAGATTATACAGGCACAGTATAGCGGAATGATTATGGATGATGTGATTGAAAAAGTCGCAGCGTCCACCAGATTTTCGCAGGAAGAGATAAGACAGCTTTTTGAAGATGCCGGGGCTGAATGTGTCAAAATTGAATCTGCATATGTAACGGCTGCCGGGGGAAAGACCATAGCACTTGCTGAAAGCGGAGCAATGCGGCGATTACTCGATGAAAACATCGCCCTGATGAACAGGGAGGTAAAGAACCTTACGGGAACAACAGCAGTAACTTCACAGATGGCATATCTGAACGCAACAAATGTAGCCTATATGCAGGTGACATCCGGGGCGTTTTCTTATCAGGATGCCATCGTGAGGGCGATAAGGGCTACCGCAGTAGAGGGCGTGAAAATCAGATACCCGTCCGGGAGAAATGCAAATATTGATACTGCTATCAGACGATCAGTGTTGACGGGGGTAAATCAGACTGCCGGAAAGCTGACAGAAACATACGCCGGGGAGTGCGGATGTGAATACTACGAAACAACAGCCCATTTCGGCGCAAGACCATCACATCAAGACTGGCAGGGTCAGGTTTTCAAAATAAGCGGCTCCGATGGAAGATATAAGAATTTCTATGATGCCACCGGGTACGGTTCCGGGGATGGATTATGTGGATGGAATTGCAGACACAGCTTTCATATGTTCTGGCCGGGAATCTCACAACGGGCGTATACTTCAAAACAGATTGAGGCGTACAATGAGAAGACCGTTTTCTACAACGGACACTCAATGACAGAATATGAGGCATCACAGGAAGCAAGGAGGCAGGAAAGAGGAATCAGGGAATCAAAGAGAGTGCTTGCGGCTCAAAATGCGGCAATTAAGGCTTGCAATGATAGTTCCCTGATAGAATCACTAAAGGAAGAATACAAGGCCGAATCGGTACGATTAAAGCGGAAAGAGGCAAACTTAAAGGATTTCTGCAATAAAACAAATCGGACGTATGACAGTTTCCGCACACAGGTACACGCCACACTGGATGAAAAAGGACGCATTACTCATTTTGATAGGTCTGCATCACAGAGGGCGGTATGGGCGAATAGAAAAGCGCAAGCAAAATAATCTGATTGAAAGGCTTCCTGAATCCGGGAAGTCTTTTAAATATCAAAATTCAAACAGGAGGAATGAAAGACCATGAAGAAACAGGAGTTAATGAAAAGGTATCAGGATTTGATGGAGGCGGGGAAAGAGATTTATTTTATCATGCTCTATATCCATATGCCGACCGGGGAGCAGGAAACAATCATCAATCCGAATGTCGAGGCGAAGATCGCCTATATCGACAAAACCTACAATGAGGATTTGGTTCACAGCGGATGCCCGGACATCTACATTGTGGAGGCTATTCTTTCTACGGCTGATGAAGAGATGGATTTTGGCTCTGCCCTGACAGAAGTAAAAGAGGGAGCCAAGATTGCAAGGGCTGGATGGAACGGAAAAGGAATGTGGGTACGCATGATTGAGAGAGGCGAACCGTCCCCGTGTGACAACGGCATGGAGAATCTGCCATATCTGGAAATGAAAACAGCTGACAATAAGCTGGTCCCGTGGCTTGCATCCCAGAGCGATGTACTGGCGGAGGATTGGGTGGTTGTAGAACCTGCCCCGGATGCAGACGAAGCAGAGGAAAGCGACTGACGCACTGTGAGGCTTAAACAGGCATTTAACGTATTTCACTGAAAGAAATATCATTTGCAGAGATACAACGCATCCATAAGTCTGTAACGCACGGAAACAGGCAATAAAAATTGAATATTGGAATGTAATTAAAACCGGGCGGCTTCTTTATAGGAGCTGCCTGTTTTAATATGCCCTGTGGTATGGCTTAAACTGCCTCCTGCCTTGTGGCGTGGCATATAAACGCCTCTTCTCTAGCGTGTCGAGATATAAATTCACGATAGCAACGCCGGAGTGAACCGGAATCTAAACAAAATCAGCGAAAGGATGGTAAGTAAAATGGCTTACGAATTTTTAAAGAAACTTTTTGGAACACCGAAAGATGGCGAACAGCCCAAATCTATGACCTATGATGAACTGGAAGCTGCTATTGATGCGGCAAAGGATGTTCAGGTAGTAGACCTGAAAGCGGGCGGCTATGTAGCCAAAGAAAAACTGGACGGGAAGATTATCGAGTTGGACGGAGTAAAGAAACAGCTTGAGGATGCCAACAAAGAAATCAATTCCTACAAGGAAATGGACGTTGACGGCATCAAGAAAGCCGCCTCCGATTGGGAAACCAAATACAAGGATGAAACCAAAAAGTTACAACAGCAGCTCAAAGACCAGCAGAGGCAGTTTGCAGAGGATAAGTTTTTATCCAATTATCAGTTTGTGGATGATTTTGCGAGAGCGGGCGTGTTGGCAGAGTTCAGGTCGAAAGAGTTCAAGTATGACGAGAAATCCGGCACTTTTCTCGGTGCAGAGGATTACATGAAAGGCATCATGGAATCCCACAAGGGAGCTTTTGTTGTACCTGATGCAGACCCGGACAATAACGGCGGCGATGGGAAAGACGGATCAGGTGATGGAGGAAACGGTGGAAATCCCGGAGCAGGGGGAACACCTAACCCGAAGCAAAAACCGAATTTCTTAGGACAGCCGGGCAATCAGGGCGGGGGAGCAGGAGGCACAGAAAACAATCCGTTCGGATTTAATTTCATGGGTGTACGTCCGAATCCCAACGCCGGGAAACAGTAAACAATCCGCATAATGCGGAAATTTTTATTTTACGGAGGTAGAATAATGGCAGCATTAAATTATGCAAAAGAGTATCAGTCAAATCTGGAGCAGGCATTTCCCTATGTGCTGAATTTCGGCAGACTGTATCAGTCTCCGAGTAACAGCAGATTTTATTTCACCGGGGCTAAGACAATCGCCGTTCCTACGATTCTGACAACGGGCCGGACGGATGCAAACCGTGACACCATCGGTCAGAAAAAGAGAAACTACGATAACGACTACACGGAGTTTACCTTAAAGAACTTCCGTTCGTGGGAAACTCTGGTGCATCCGAGGGATATCGCAGAGACGAAAGGCGCTGCGGCAATCGGAAACATTACGCAGGTCTACAACGAAGAGCAGAAATTCCCTGAAATGGATGCGTACTGCGTTTCCAAAATTTTCAACGACTGGACGGAACTGTCTATGACAGCAAAGGAAGTAACCCTGACAACGGAAAACGTTCTGACTACGTTTGACTCCCTGATGGAGCGGATGGACAATAAGCGTGTTCCGATGAATGGCAGGGTGCTTTATGTGACACCTTCCGTTAAGACGCTGCTGAAAAACGCAGACAAGATTCAGAGGACGATTGACGCTGGCTCTGCAAACAGCGCACTCAACCGGGCTGTAAGCCGTCTGGATGAAGTGGAGCTTGTTTCCGTTCCGGAGGAACTGATGCGGACGGTGTACGATTTTACCGTTGGCTGGAGAGTAGCCGATGATGCAAAGCAGATTCGCATGTTCCTTATCAATCCACTTGCGGTTATTACGCCTATGGTTTACAACTTCGCACAGTTGGATGAACCGTCTGCAGGAACACAGGGCAAGTATGATTACTACGAGGAATCTTACGAGGATGTATTTGTGCTTCCGCTGAAAAAGGAAGCGATTCAGTTCGTGATTGATCCTGCGGCGTGATTGACCGGGGAAGATACGGTAAGGGGCGATATTCTGGATATTGCCCCTTACAGCCGTATCAAAATAGGTAAAAGTGAATCAGAAATACAAAAAATGAATCAGGAGGTAGAATTATGGACGCAACTGTAAAAGTGAGACTGCGTAACCGTGTTTTGCAGGTTCCGGCAGAGGATAAAGAGAAATATCTCCAGCAGGGATATACAGTGTACGATATGGACGGAAATCTGATTGCGGAGCCGCCCACGGATGCAAATAGGCTGAAAGGCGCCAACGCCGAAATTGCATCCCTGACGGAAAAGCTGAAAGAGGCGGCGGCCTATGCGGAAACCAGAGACAAAGAAAATGAAGCACTGAAAGCGGAACTGTCTGCGGCGAAAACGGCTATGGATGCGAAAGATGCCGAAATTGCATCCCTGACGGAAAAGCTGAAAGAGGCGGCGGCCTATGCGGAAACCAGAGACAAAGAAAATGAAGCACTGAAAGCGGAACTGTCTGCGGCGAAAACGGCTATGGATGCGAAAGATGCCGAAATTGCATCCCTGACGGAAAAGCTGAAAGAGGCGGCGGCCTATGCGGAAACCAGAGACAAAGAAAATGAAGCACTGAAAGCGGAACTGTCTGCGGCGAAAACGGCTATGGATGCGAAAGATGCCGAAATTGCATCCCTGACGGAAAAGCTGAAAGAGGCAGGAAAAGCGGAGGCGGCTGCGAAAGCAAAGGCATCCAAAGCGTCCGGGAAAGACACTGGCAATGCCGGAAAGTAACAGAGGCGGCATTGTAGGTGTCTGACAGGCCCAAAAAGGCGATTTAGACCTTTTATCAATAATTTGCAAGGGAGTGTGATTTTAAATGTTCCTAAAGGCTGTAACAAGCCCATATGTGGACTTTGATTACTATTCCAGTGCTGACGGTTACATGGGTGACGAAATTCAGGATGAACAGACCTTTAAGCGGATGGTAAAAAGGGTAACGCCTATTCTGGACGAAATCACATTCAATCGGGTAAAGAAATTAGAGGTCATTCCTGATTGCGTGAAAGACGCTCTATGTGCCATGTGCGAGACATACGCCGGGCTTATGGTTCATGGGGAGGAGCGCAAGATTACAGCTGAGGATAATGACGGATTCAAACAGACTTTTAAAGAATATGATGAAGTCGCTATTCGGGCGCAGACTGTCGGGGCCGGAAAAGTATATCTGGTAAATACCGGGCTTCTTTACAAGGGGGTGTATCAGGATGATAACTAATGCTGATATTACCCTCTTTAATAAATCTTATGACCGTGAGAACAGGCAGGATATATTCTTGCCTACGGTTATTAAGGGAGTGTCGCTCTATATGAAACAGGGTTCAACGGGAGATAACAAATTCCGGGAGAGTTCGGCTACTTACAAAATCCGTATTCCGGTAGATGCGGATATGGGTGACAGCACATATGTTGATCTGGCAGCGTACAGGAAGATGGACTTGCAGGAGGCAAGCAAACACTGGACGTTACAGCCGGATTCAATCGTAATACCTTTGGTGGTGGATGAAACGGACGTAGAACAGAGAGCGAGCCTTACAGAACTTACAAAAAAGTACGGTACATTTATTACCGTAACTGATTTTTCTGACAACACCACAAGGGGAATACGCAGGATGCACCACTGGAGGATAGGGGGTATCTGATATGGCAGACTTGAGGATTGAAACACCGAGGGGATGTATTATCAAAACAGCAAACGGAAAAGCGGAATTAACATGGAATCAGGGGTCACTTGCCAAAAGACAACAGAATTTTCAAAAGGCGCAGATATTTGTGGATAGTGAAGTGCTGCGGCTATGTAGTCCTCTGGTGCCATTCCAAACCGGGATGCTTGATAAATCCGGGAAGTTAGGTACGGAGATCGGAAGCGGAGAGGTAAGGTACATTGCCCCATATGCGGCGGCGCAGTATTACAATACAGCGGAAAGCCGCCCCTACGATTCACAGAGAGGGGCGAAATGGTTTGAGCGTATGAAAGTTGGACATAAGAAAGAGATTCTTATTGGCGCAAGGAAAATAGCGGGAGGTGGCTAATTTGTGCAGGAACAAAAGGTAATAACCGGGGAAAGCGTACAGATAATCAATGCGCTTTCTGATTTTTTTATGCAATGCCCCTTGATGAAAGATGGGAGTTTCAATATTGATTATCTGGGGGAGAGTCCTATTCAGTATGCGCTGGAAGTGCTTCCATGTAATCCATTGGTAAAAAAGTATGTGGATGGAAGCGGCGTGTATAGATACCAGTTTGCTTTTACGAGCCGGGAATACTGCAATCAGGAACGGATGCAAGCTATCGACAACAGCGCTTTCTATGAGGATTTTTATAATTGGGTGGAATCACTCAATTATAAGGACGAATCCGGCAAGTCACGGCTTCCGGATTTATCACAATGCAAAGGCCTTACAGCGAAATCTATTCATTGCCTTACGAATGGTTACGCTTTTGAGGGAACAATGACAAATGCAAGATACCAGATTCAGGTAGAATTGCAGTACATCAAGGAGGTAAACGATGGGAAAGGAAGTAACACAGAGACACGAAATCGCTGACTATCTTAATGTCGGCACGGCTGATACTGAAAAATATGCCCTGATGGGAGCCGGATTCACAGCGTTGGGGGAAAGTCCGAACGCCCAGAGTAAGACAAAGAAATACATCAACGAAAAGGCATCCACCACAAGCGTAAATTCTTATCAGCCGCAGTTTGATTTTGAGGCAGACCAGATTAAGGATGATGAGGCGGTACAGTTCATCTACAACATCGGCAGGAATGAAAAAACCGGGTCCGGGTGTATCACGCAGTATGTCCGTGTTGAGTTGTGGAATCCGGTAACGGGCAAGGACAATACATTTACTGCCAGAAAATTCAACGTGGCCGTAGTCGTATCGAAAATGGACGGAGAGGACGATCAGGTAATCTCTGGTTCCCTGAACGCACAGGGAGATTTTATTGACGGCGAATTTAACACGGAAACAAGAACATTCACAGAGGCGGCTCAGGCGGCTTCATAAGACAATCAACAGGAGGTAAGAGTATATGTTTACAATTAGAGGCGTGGATTTTGATATTGATATTCTGGATGCGGATGTTATGGAACGTCTGGAGGATGCGGCAGAGAAAATCCAGAAAAGAGTTGCGGAGGAAAAGGCGAAGAAATATAAGAAAAATTCCGAATTTATCCGTGTTTTCAACGGTCTGACCGAGAAATTCATTGATGAAGTTCTGGGCGAGGGTTCCTCTGAATTGATTTTCGGTGGAAGCCAGAACATGATGGAACACATGGAGGCTTATAACGGTATCTTTGCGGCAAAAGAAGAGGCTATGAGTGCAGTAACAGAATTTACCGAAACATTCCAGAATACATATTCCCCGAACAGAGCGCAGCGTAGAGCGGCGGCAAAAGGCAAGGGCAAATCCTGATGGATGCCACATACTCAAATCTTCTGATTGACGATCCCCCACAAACAGTAAGGATATGCGGTACGGAACGCAAGATCAATTCTAACTTCCGCACCGCTATTCTTTTTGAAATTCTGATGGATGATAATACGGTTGATGATAAAAACAAAGGGATTCAGGCATTAAAGCTATTCTTCCCGGAACTGCCCCGGACAGAAAAAGAGGTTACGGAATCGGTGGAGAAAATGCTATGGTTCTACCGATGCGGCAAAGAGCCGAATGAGTATATGCGGCAAAAGGAAAAGAAGATGCAGGAATCAGAAAAGACGGAAAGCAGGATATATGATTTTAATTATGATGATGATTATATCTATGCGGCGTTTACCCAGCAGTACGGAATCAACCTGAGTGCGATTCAGTATATGCACTGGTGGGAGTTCAGGGCTTTATTTAAAAGCCTCACAAATCAGACAGAGTTTGTAAAAATCATGGAATACCGGGGAATGGAAATTACAAGCGATATGACCGACAAAGAAAAGAGCTTTTACAAAAAGATGAAATCCGTCTATGCCCTCCCAGTTCCGAAAGAAGAGAGCGAGCGGATGGATTCTATTGTTGCCGCCCTTATGGGTGATGGGAAAGTAAGCAAAGTGCTGGCCGGAGGGTGAAATGAAAATGAATGAAAAAGATACCGCAGATCACGCCGGTAATCAGGACTGGATAAAGGTAGTATGCCCTCATTGCGGGTATGAAATGCCTATATTCTGCGGAAAGAACGCCGTAGCGGAAGATTTACACGTTCGCTGTAAGGCGAGACATTGTAAGAGATTTTTTGAAATCCATATTGAAAACTGAATCCAAAGTTAAGTAGTGCCATTGTGCCGATAACGGGAATTTAACCATAAAGAGAGGTGGGAACGTTGGCGAACGATGGCACACTTAATTTTGACACAAAGATAGACGCAAGCGGCTTTAATGCCGGACTATCTAAACTTGGAAATATTGCAAAAACAGGAATAAAAGCCACTACAACAATCCTGACCGGGGCTGCTACTGCATTAGCCGGAATCGGGGCGGCGAGCGTAAAAGTAGGCATGGAATTTGAGGCGTCCATGTCGCAGGTGGCGGCTACAATGGGTATCACTGCTGATACCATTGCCGAGGATGGCACGAAGCCGTTTGATATTCTTTCAGAAGCGGCGAAAGCGGCAGGGGAAAGCACACAATATTCTGCATCGGAAGCGGCAGAGGCGTTAAACTATCTGGCACTTGCTGGATATGATGCGGCTACTGCATCCGAGGTTTTACCGTCAGTATTAAATTTAGCGGCTGCCGGAGGAATGGATCTGGCATACGCATCCGATCTTGCGACTGATGCCATGAGTGCATTAGGCATTGCGGCATCAAATGAAAACCTCACGAATTTTGGCGATAAACTGGCGGTAACAGCACAGAAATCAAATACATCCGTATCACAGCTTGGCGAGGCGATTTTGACAGTTGGAGCGACAGCGAAAGACCTTGCCGGGGGAACAACGGAATTAAACACGGCACTAGGAATACTTGCTGATAGCGGTATCAAAGGTTCGGAGGGCGGTACCCATTTGAGGAATGTCCTTTTAGCTTTACAGACACCGACCGAAGCCGCAGCATCGGCTTTAGAAAAATATACAAACGGGGTATATGACGCAGAGGGCAATATGCGCCCTCTGAATGATATTCTTGGAGAACTTAACGGAAGCCTTTCTGAAATGACGCAGGAAGAGCGAACGGGAGTTATTAACAAGATATTCAACAAAACAGACCTTGCATCCGCACAGGTGTTACTTGCAGGGTGCGCATCGAATGTAGGAGATTTAGGCGTAGCGTTTGATTCTGCCGGGATAGATGTAAAATCTTTTGGAGTTTCTATTGATGAATTAGTAGAATCCTTTGATACATCAATCACACAGGAAGAATTTGCTAAAAAAGCAATGTCGGAATACGGGGTAACAGCTGAACAGGCTGGGGTAATGTATTCCGGGTTTATGAGTGTCCTGTCAGATAGCGGAAGCCGATTCGATGAACTGTCTGGATATATAGATGGGTCTGCCGGAGCTATGCAGAATATGGCAGACACCATGAATGACAATTTACAGGGTGACTTGAAGATACTCAATTCCGCATTGGAGGGATTGGGTATTTCTCTTTATGAAAGCGTTGATAATCCGATGCGAGAAGTGGTCCAGACTGCTACAAGCATGATAGGAACGCTTTCTGACGCTTTCAAAGAGGGCGGCTTTGACGGAATGGTAGGGGCAATCGGGGATGTGATGTCACAGATAGTCCAGAGAATAGCCGAGGCTGCACCTACCCTGATAAATGCGGCTGTCAATATGGTTTCCTCATTCTGCGAGGGATTGAAGAGTGCGCCGGGAAACTAACAGTAAACAGGAACGGAAAGCAGAGAAACATTGAATTTGAAATTGAGGGCTTTGTTCCTGATGAAGAAACAACGATTGACAGTGAGGTCGGCTTTACGGTTGACCTCACTTGTCCTAATCCGTATTTTAAGAACGTAGACAATTTCGGTCAGAATATGGCAGACAAGACACGTTTGTTTGCGTTCCCGTGGAGAATTACAAAACAGGTTTATTCAGGAGTGCCGTCACCGTATAAATATTTCGGAAAAGGGAAAATGGGAATGGCATACCGCACACTGAAAACAGAGGTTTCACTAACGAATGACGGCGATGTGGAAACAAGCGTAATCATTCAGTTTATCGCCGCCAGAGGGAGGGTAGTCAATCCCTGCATCACGGATAAGGCTACGGGAAAATTCATGCGGATAAAGGTTGAAATGAAAGAGGGTGACGTTCTGGAAATAGATACGGACGATCACCACCAGATAATAGAGCTGAATGGCGTGAACACATACCAGAAAATAGATAAGCGCTCCGAGCCTTTCAAACTTGCAAAGGGTGAAAATTATCTGATATACAATGCGGATGTAGACTATACGAATCTTGACGTAAAATTGTATTACACACCGCTTTATTTGGGGGTGTAGCCTATGAGAGTATTGGTCCTTGATGAAAAATTCCAGACTTTAGGGAGTATATCGTTGTTCGCTTCCTTAATCTGGGTACCCAGATACACAAAGTTAGGGTATTTTGAGCTGCATACAGCGACATCTTATTTTTCACTGCTCAAACAGGGAACATATATATACCGAAATGACCGTGAAAATCTGGGAATGATTGATGATGTGCAGTATGCACAGACGGACACCGGGAGTAAGACTTGTTACGCAAAAGGTAATTTCGCTGAAGCTCTTCTTGCGGATCGGGTAATAAGCAAAACGCTGAACCTGACAGGGAAGATAGAGGATGCCATGAGGTCCACCGTAACACAGTTTGCCATAAATCCGGCGAACAATGAGCCTGTTGAAAACCTGATACTTGGGGAAAGTGCAGGATTAGAGTATCAGTTTGACGCACAGGTGACGGGAAAGAATTTAAGCGAATGGTTATACGATGTAGGGAACACGGTAGAGATAAGCCACCGTGTTCTTTTTGATTACCTGAATGATACGCTCAAATTTGAAGTGTGGCAGGGAAAAGACAGAACGGATAATCAGGAGGAAAACAGCTGGGCGATTTTCTCAAACGCTTTCTGTAATATCAAAAGTGTCCAGTATGAAAGGAATAAATCTTCATACAAGAATCTTGCGTATGTTGCCGGGGAGGGAGAGGGAAATAACAGGACGGTCATAGAAGTGGATGCACGGAGTTCCCCTGATGAAAAAAGGCGTGAGATATGGGTGGATGCAAGGGATTTACAGCGGCAGGATTCCAACGGAAACGCAATAAGTGATTCGGCATACAAAGCATTGCTCCGAAACCGTGGTGTAGAAAAGCTACAAGAGTACCCGATGATTGAAACGGTAAACAGTGATGTTGATGCCAACGCAAACCTGATATATCGAAAAGATTTTGATGTTGGCGATCTCTGCACCTATATCAATACGGAAATCGGCGTTGAGACGGAAAAACGGATAACAGAAATCATGGAAGTATACGAGGGAGGCGCCGAAACCATATCCGTTACTTTTGGAACGGATGAAATAGAGACGGTAGAACAGCTCATTAAAAGGGAGGTAAATTGAGTATGGATTTTCAGGAATACGGCTATTTCGACAGTGAAATAGTAGGTTACGATGAAGAGGGGTTTCCGATTCTGGATAGAGCGCAAAACAGTGAGATTTTCGCGTTGTTCTGGTCGAAGATGATTTCCAACGGAGTTTTGGGCGCTCCGGCAGATTGCCTCATGGTTCAGGCAGACGAGGGAATGTCGGTTAAAGTCAATCCCGGATTCATTATTATAAACGGACGGTTCGGCTATAATCCGAAACCTGCATATCTTACGCTTGACAATGCACCATCACAGTATCGGAGAATAACCGCTGTTATTGCAAGGCTGAACCACATAGACAGAAAAATAGAATTGATATTCCGTAACGGCGATGCGGCGGTCAATCCCACACCACCAGAGCTGATCCAGCCAAAATCAGGTGATTACTATGAGTTGTGTCTGGCTCTGATAAAAGTGGAATCGAATCAGACGGTTATCATGCAGAGCAACATAACGGACACCAGATATGACATTACCTATTGTGGAGTAGTTACGAACCTGATAGGCACTTTGGATTTGTCGGTGTTCTTTACACAGCTTAATGCTTTTTATGACGAGTATGTCAAAAAGTTTAATGATAACTACGCTGATTTTATCCTGAAAATGGATAGTGCATATCAGAGTTATTATACACAGCTGAACGACCTGTATAATACCTATGTTGACAAGTACAATACGGATTATGCAGATTTTACACAAAAAATGCTTACCGCATACAGCAAATATTTGTCTGATTTGAGCACATTTTTCACCGCTCTTCAAAATAAAGGCTACAATGATATGGCAGAAATCACACAAAGGCTTGCGGCTTTTGAAAGCGACCGGGAGGCGGCTTTTGATGCTTGGTTTGAGCTTGTAAAAGGAAAAATGTCTGGTGATGTAGCCGCAAGCGTTGTTCTGGAATTGTTGGAGTGTGAAGAACGCATTGCAGAGCTGGAAAATATGCTTATCAGAAGAAAAATCCATGCGCATCTCGCTACCGAGGATGGTTATAACCTGACAACGGAAAGCGGAGATATTTTAGAAGCGGAATGGTGCTATGCCGTAATTTAAAGGAGGAAAAGAAGATGGCAGAAAAACCAAATGTACCTATCAGCTCGTTACCGATTATTCAGGAAGTTCCTGCAGGTGCGGTACTTCCCGTTGTTATGCCGGATGGTACAGGAACAAAACAGGTAACAGTGGACGATTTAAAGAAATCTATGGGAGTAAAAGACCCGGACAAAATGGTTGCCACCACGGATCAGGCAGGAACCGTAAAGCCGGATGGAAAAACAATCACGATTCAGGAGGATGGCACGATTAAGTGCGAGGGAACCGCCGAGGGCAATGCCGGAATCAAACTTGCGATGCCGTCTGACGTAAGCATTACGAATTTTGACGAGGCCGCAAAGATTACATGGACTGACCCGGAAGACGTCATTTACAACGGTGCTAAACTTGCTACATGGCAGGGAACGGTGGTAGTACGAAAAGAGGGAGGAACTCCGAAAGACTGGACGGACGGTGTTCTTGTTGAGAGGATAACCGAGAAAAACAAGTACAAAGATACGCCGCTGATTGACGGAAACCTGACGAACGGTGCCGAATACTGCTACGGTATATTCCCGTATTCGGATATGATTGTTTACACATATGACTTTACACAGTCTTTCGTTCCGGAGGAAATCAAGCCGGAAGTGCCGAAAATCATAAGCACGAAAGGCACTGACGGGGCGGTTACGCTTGAAATCGAGAGCAAAACGCCGGATGCCCTTGTGAAATTGGTTTACAAATCTGGTTCCGCTCCCACAAGCGGAACGGATGGAAGAATCATCGAGGGGCTTTCATCCGGGAAAGTGGTAGTAGACGGACTTACGAACCTGACAGAATATTTCTTCGTTGCATACGCCTACACAAACCTCAGAACATCGGCTGCATCCGCAGCGGTATCAGCAATTCCGAAAGCCTATACGCTTTTGGGATTCAGGATGAAAAAATCAGAATCGAATCCGGGAACAAAGGTTGAGTATACAGAGGGAGCCGTTGGTCTTACTCCGGCAAAGGTAAATCTTGCCACAGGGGAATTTGACTACGGCTCTTTTGCTAACTTCTGGTTCGTAAAGGAAAACAAGCCTGTCATGTTGAATAATGACGGTACAGAAGCATACGAACTTAACCCGGACGATTACACCAAGAAAAAGGACGGTACGGCATCCGATGTGTCGAACAGTTCTTTTGCCGGAAATGCAATGAGTAAAATACCCAAAACATACCTGAAAATGTGGGAGGCAGACGGGTACGAGTATTGCAATATCTGTGACGTAAAATTAGATGATGATTACCACGCATACGCTCATACGAGAGCAGATGGTACGGAAATGGATTTTATTTATCTTTCCATGTTCGAGGGTTCATTAGTAAGTAATAAGGTACGGTCCATAAAGGGATTAAATCCTATGGCATCACAGACGGGAGCGAACGAATTAACATATGCGAAAGCAAACGGCTCTTTATGGAGTACCCGGTCATGGCCGCAGCGCAATCTTATCAATATGCTCTTAATCCTGATGGGTAAGACCACGGACACACAGACCGCTTTCGGTTATGGATATTATACGGGCGGTTCGAGTTCAAGTCCTAATTACCTGACAACGGGCGGCGCATCGAATAAAGGACAGTTCTACGGTACAAATAAGACCAGAGATTACGTCAAGGTATTCCATATTGAAAACTGGTGGGGTGATGTCTGGGAGCGTATCGAGGGTTGCGTGACAAACGGAAGTACCCGGATTCTGGTTAAGAGTACCGCACCGTATAATACTACGGGAGCGGGATATACAGATACCGGGGTGACGCCGGGAGGTACGTCCGGGGGATATATCAGTGCTTGCAAAATGACGAAAGACGGTCTTATCCCCATGACTGCATCCGGGAGCGAAACAACACAGTACCCGGATGGATTATGGTTTGCGGCGAACTGTTATGCGTTTGTCGGCGGCGCCTCGGTCCATGCGCTCCCTGTGGGGGCGTTGGCGTTGCGCGTGGGCGATGCGCTGTCGGCTGCCTCCTGGGCCATCGGGGCGGCCCTTTCTTGCGAACAGCCTTTAGCGGCGTAGCCGCATAGGGGGAACGGGGGAATTTCCCCCAGATAGCTTACAGCAATACAAAGAGTAAATTTTATTCAGGAATCGTGAATTGCGGTTCCTGAAATTTTTTAGGGGGAATAGCGTCCGCCCTAGCCTCGGTCCGTGCGATTGTCGGCGGCAACTCGAACAATGCGCTCCATGTGGGGGCGTTGGCGTTGAACGTGAACAATGCGCTGTCGAATGCCAACTGGAACATCGGGGCGGCCTAATTCTTATAAATTGGAATATTAACTAAGGACACTATTAACCTACACCGCAGGGCGTTGAAATACGTCTAACCAGTGGAAATTAACCGATAAAGGCATGGTTCAGTAAGCGGAGACGCCCAGAAACCATGAGGTGATAAGAAAGAGAGAAAACATGAAGAGTTTTCGTATCGACCAGAATGTTATGCTGTCGCATGACAGTGTAGAAAAATCATTCCTGATACCATCCAGAGGTAAGAGGGATAGACCAGACGTAAAAGCCGTTCTGGATAATCTTGAAAATGAAATCCAGATATTAACGGAAATGCTTTTACAGGGCGAGTACATCCCGACCACACATGATGCGGTAATAATCAATGAGAAAAGTTATCAGAAAGAGCGGAAAATAGTAAAACCTGATTATAAATACGATCAGGTAGTCCATCACGTTCTCGTACAGGCAATCAGACCGGGAATTGAAAAAGGGATGTATGATTACGTCCTCGGCTCCATTCCGGGAAGAGGTCAGCACATGGGAGCGAGACGGATTGAAAAGTGGATTCAGACAGACCCGGTTAATACAAAATATGTCCTTAAAATGGATATACGCCACTTCTTTGAGAGTGTAGACCATGACATATTGAAAGCGTGGATTACTAAAAAATTCCGTGATGAATACGTCCGGGAGCTGCTTTTTCTTATCGTTGATGCCGTAGAAATGGGATTGCCGCTTGGATATTATACGTCACAATGGTTCGCCAATTTTCTTTTACAGCCTTTAGACCATTACATAAAAGAAGTCCTGAAAGTCAAGTATGACGGGCGATATATGGATGATATAACGTGTTTCGGTCGCAATAAAAAAGAACTGCATACAGTCAGGAGAGCGATAGACGCTTACCTGAAAGAAGAATTGCATCTTACCATGAAAGATAATTGGCAGGTATTTCGGTTTGAATATGAGGTAGAGGAATATGCTATCGAATGTCAGACAATGAGGGAGCTTACGGCTCTTGGGGATGAACTGGAAAAAGCAAGAATTAGGCACACACTGAAAACTCACAAAAAGCGCCGGAAGATTTTTATTAAAGTTGCAAGCGTGAGGAATAAACAAGATAAATTGGAGCGGCTATTAAAGCAGTACCACGGGAAGAGTGAAAAGCTCACTATGGTATATGGCAGGCCGCTTGATTTTATGGGATTTGAATTTCACAGAAACCGTACAGTCATGCGAAAGGGTATTATGATTCGGCTCAATAGAAAGGCAAGACAGGTATCAAGGCAGGAGAAAATCAATCCGAAAGATGCGGCTTCCCTTTTATCATCTATGGGGTGGGTGAGGCATACCGATACCTACGGGATGTATGAGGAACGCATAAAGCCGATCATCAATATTAAGAAACTGAAAAAGGTTGTCAGTAAAAACCAGAAAAAGCAGAATCAGGAGGCGAAGAAAAAGAATGGAAATCAAATGGCGAACCGTAACGGGGTCACAGGAGCAGAAGCCGGAGGCGATAGACAAAACCTCCAGTAGCGAAGTAGTATATCTGCGCCGGAACATTAAGAGAACCTACAAAACAGAGGAAAAAGGCGGTGTTGTTCTTCTTTGGCAGTACGAAGAGGCGATAGTTACACAGGAAGAATATGCACAGTATGACACCGTTGTCATGGAAGTGGTTCAGGCGGCGGTACAGGAAGCCGTTCAGGAGGCGGTTAGTGGACTGGCTGCAGAACAGGAAGAAAAGATTGCTACCGTCCGGGCAGATATGGAGTACATTGCGATGATGCAGAATATTGATTTGGAGGGTTAAACGATGGCAGGAAAAAGAGAACATAGCAAGAATTTTGAAAAGGTAAAAAAATTCTATCCGAAGTTTTGGAGCAAACAGAGAGTATACAATGCGGTCACAAATCCCGTATCAAATCCGTGGATTACGCCGGAGGAATATGAAGAAATCACGGGTGAGAAATACGTTCCTGAATCGGAATCGGAGGGGTAACGCATGGGAGCATATGAAGCAATAGATAAACTGTGCGCCGTTACTACCATGCTGTCGGATTTGGCAAGGGAACAGGCGGCGATAATCGCACAGGCAGACATCCCGGACGAAACAAAAGAAATCCTTGCAAAAAAGAGGGATGCCGTGGATAAAGAGCTGGATGTTATCGAGTACGGCTTGCGGAAAGTGAGGTGAGAGCATGGATGATTACATTTCCAGAAAAGAGCATGAGGCGTTTGCTGATCTAATGAGGTCGGAGAATAAGCGGCTTGAAGATGAAAACAACAGGCAGAACAAACGGCTTGCGGAAGTCGAAACCAAAGTAGGGGAGCTGATTGACATATCGACATCCATAAAGTCAATGACGGTTGAGATTAAAAACCTCACTAACCAGATTGCCAAAATGGATAGCCGGGTTGAGGTCATGGAAAGCCGGGATGGGGAGATGTGGCGGAAAGTGACGGGGTACATTATCACTGCCATTATTGGTATTGTGATAGGGTTCATTTTTACCAGAATCGGGATGTAAGCACACTGACGCACTACGGGGCGATTTTAAGCCTCTCTGGTGCGTTGATGATAATTTCCTCACTAGAGCGGATAAAAACGCTCCATGAGGCTGTAATGAAGATTATAGGCATATACAAAGAGGTGGTGGTATATATGATTGTGCTTAAAATTTGCATAGTAGCAGGAATTGTTATTGTCGCCGGAAGTATCGCAATCGGAGGCGGCTTGATAGTCCAGACGATAAACCAGATATACAAAGACTGGACGGACAGTAATTGAGGTAAATAAACATGTGTGTACTTATGTATGTGGCCGGATTTATTTCGGCCACTGTTTTATTGATTGGCATATCCGAATGGCAGAGAAAAAAACGCCGGAGGAAAAGAGCAGCTGAAAGGCAGTCCGGGAAATCCCCGGAAAGAAAAAGAGTGAAGATTGACACCTATGTCAAGGCGGCAACATCAATAGTCCTTGCGCATGGTCTGGTTATGGTTACGATGTCCTATGTTCTGGCATGGTTTGAAAAAGATGCGGTCGTGGATGTATCGACAACACTCATAACAGAAATCGTTGCTCCGTTGTGCCTGTATATGGGTACAAACTGCATTATGAACATTTTTGAAAAAAACAAGTTATCATTCAGTGAACCTATCCAGATGCAGAAAGTCCGGGAAGTATGGAATAAAGTGCATGAGGATATGGAAGATGAAACAGGCGGCAATGCCGCAGGATAGGAGGAAAAGCTATGAATTATCAGGAAATGTTTTCAACACTTTTTATCATTATCGCCGTTCTGGTGGTGCTGGTAAACATTATCACGGAGGTAGCGAAGAAAATTATCACATTTACGCAGACGGTCTACGTCAACGCATTTGTGGTGATTCTGTCAATCGCCCTTACGGTTGCGGTCTTTCTGGCGTACTGGCAGATTAAGCAGATGGAAATTACATGGTATCTGCTTGTGGCGTTCGTCATTGTCGGCTTTATGGTTGCCTATGCCGCAATGTTCGGTTTTGACAAACTGATTAAGTATTTTCAGGATTTGAAAAAATAATATCCGGGAGGGAAAGTATGGCGGCAATGAAGATAAGCGAACAGGGTATTTCCATGATAAAATCTTTTGAAAGCTGTAAATTGACCGCATACAAGGCATTAAGTACCGAGGAACATTATACTATCGGCTGGGGGCATTATGGAGCGGATGTAAAAGCAGGGCAGACGATTTCACAAGATGAAGCGGATGCCCTGTTTTCGTCTGATTTACAGCGGTTCGTGAAGTATACAAATACTTACACTAAAAACCTTGCGCTGAATCAGAATCAGTTTGATGCCCTTGTGTCGTTTTGCTATAACTGCGGCCCCGGAACACTGAAAAAACTTGTAAGCGGCAGAACAGTAGAAGAAATCGCAGAGCACATCACAGATGAACCGTATACCCGGTCAAAAGGAAAAGTTATTAAAGGGCTTGTGCGGCGCAGACAGCAGGAAAAAGAATTGTTCTGTAAAGGAAGTGAGGTAAAATGTATGGCTATCAAAATTGGCAGTGCGAGGATTGACGAAAACGGTAAGGCTTCCGGAGGAAAAGTCGGAGATCAGACCGGGAAAGAGGTAAGTACGCAGGATTATTACATGCACTCCAAAGGCTGGTATCTTCTCAGGCCGAAAAGTGTAGAAGATGCGGATAAACTGGCGGCGGCAATGTCGGATGCCTGCATCAATGATAATATCGGCTACGACCAGAGTAACCGTCTGGGCGTAATATCCATGCTGGGGAAATATGGTAGTATGGCGAAGATTGCGGAAAAGACCGAGGCAGACTGCGGAACGCTCGTTAGAGGATGTTGCATCGAGGCAGGGTTTGATCCCGGCAATTTCACAACTGCAGGAGAGGTAACGGCACTTTCTAAAACAGGAAAGTTTGAGAGCAAAGTAGCGGTAACATCGTCCACGGTTTTATACAACGGGGATGTTCTGGTTACAAAAACCAAAGGGCATACGGTTATCGTCACGAGTGGAAATCCGAGAAAAGAAAAAACGGATCAGGCGGTGCAGACAGCAGGAACGCCCGGTAGCAAAAAGAAAGCAGAGCCGGACAAAGCGAGGTCTTTCGATAAGACGATAGCCGGAAAGTATCGGGTAAAAACGCCGCTGAATCTCCGTCTGGGGGCAAGCAAGATGAAAACGTCCATAGCAATTATGGGTACGGGCGAAGAGGTAAGATGCCACGGCTTCTACACACTGGCAGAGGGCAAAAAATGGTATCTGGTAGAGTATGGCAAACTGACGGGCTTTTGCTCCAGTAAGCATCTGGAAAGAGCATCTTCCTGATGTTACGAAAAAGGTCTTGCATATCACAGCATAAAATATTCATTTCCCGGTGGCCATATATCAGCTGCCGGGAAATTCTCAAAATCAGGCCCAAATCAGGGTACACATTTCAGCTAAAAGAGCAATATGCAAAATAGACAAATCGGTAAGACGGAATTTGTGCAAAGGCTTCCGATGGCACGAAAACGAGAGCATTGATACTTTATTCCACGGTGGCACAAAAGGCAAAAATGAGGCATTTTAGGCTGTTTGAGGCATATACGCATTTCCGGGAAAAGGCACTTTTTGAAGCTGTTCAAATATTTACTAAAGTAAAGGCCTGAAAAAGTTTAGGAAACGTACATAGAGCCGAAAAGGTGTTAAAAGCATTGACAAAAGTAAATAAGTTCGTTCCGTTACTGCCGGGCGGCATGGTTATACATTTTTTGCATAAGTTATTCAAAACTACATTGAGTTGCGGCGGCGGTTAAAAAAATGATAGTACGGCTACGAAAGGCAATAGGCAGAGTGAAAAAAGAGATAGTACCGCTCTGTCAGGTCACAGCAATATATATGAGGCAGACAAACAAAACTATATCTAGTTACAGCATCAGTAAAATTTACAATAGGCATATCGAGATTTTCGATAGCCATATTCGGGTTATAGACATTAAAGACACCAGATCGGACAGCACGGCTTTTACAAGCGATAGCATTATGACTTGAAAAGTTTTTTGATGCTATAAGCCAAATCTGGCAAAATGCAGTATTTTAGGATGGAACATCGTAAAAAATGCAGACATCCTATTTGGTGGATTATTTCAAAAAGCGGGATGAATCCCCGGAAGTGCTTTAAAATCTGGAATCATTCAAAATGGATAAGCGTGTAACATTACAGTGTAACGCATTTGTAACATTACATTTTGCCAAAATCAATGTAAAATACAGCATTTTATGAGAGGTTTTTATAAAAGTGAAATGAATTTCTTCCTATTATATATGGGTCAGTCAGCAAGAGTTTAGCGTAACATTACAAGTAACGTTACAAAATACGCATACCATGAAAATGTATGCAAAACAGGCATAAAACGCAAAATGTAACATTACATTCGCATTACAAAGTAACATTACTGACCATATATAATATAAATATATCTATACCTTTAATATCTATAAAGACTAAAGGAAAAAGAGAAAATAAAAAAAGAGAAAGTCACAACGCACATCTGGAAGTTTCTTCCTGCAATCCCCTAAATTTTTTTGAAGTAGAAATGCCCGGAAATCAAAGTTTTCAGGTAAACACAGTGAATTTTCAAAACAAAATGTAAAAATAACGTTTGACAGAACGCACTACGGTACGCTATGATAAGCATATCAGGAACACACCAACGGAAAACACCACATAAACGGAGGCGCAACGAAAATGAAGATGAATAAAGAGAAGTTTTTGAAAACAGAGGTTGGCGGCGAGTTAAAGTCCTGCATCATATCATGGGATAAGGCGCTGGATTCGTGCCGGGAGCATGAATATTATACTGATGAATACAAACGTAACCGCAAGGCTGCGGATTGGTGTCAAGCACAATGGGAAGTTTACAAAATTGTAATAAGACAGTTTTTCGGGATTGAGTACAACTTTACTAGAACAGATGAATATTTTGGACTTGTAACAGAGGGTGAAACAGACTGGCTTTTCAAGATTGACAGACAGTAATTAAAAATCAAACACATAAACGGGAGGTAACACAATGGCATATTTCAAAAACGTAAAATCATTTGAGGACTTAAAGGAGCAGTTTAAGGCACTGGCAAGAAAGAATCATCCTGATTGCGGCGGCGATGCTGAAACCATGAAAGCGATCAATGCAGAATACGATACGCTTTTCCCTATCTGGAAACACCGCTATAACACAACGGCGGCAGAACCGACTACGGAAACAGCTGACAGTACCCGGACACATTTCTATACGCAGAACGGATGGGCCGGGAGCAAGTACGATTCTCGCCGCACAACGAAAGAGGTAGCCGCACTTGTCCGGGCGTATGTAAAAGAGGTATATCCTACATACAAATTTTCCGTAAGATTTTCCACGGCTTCCATGTGTTCCGAAGTACACGTTGAACTTGTGAACGCACCTTTTGAAATCTATAAAAAGTTTGAAGAGCTGACACAGGAAGAACGATTCAAAGTATGGCAGATTGCAGAAAGAAATCACTGGGTAGAAGAGTTTGGATGTCTGGATGATGAACATACGGCAATCCTGAAAAAAGCCTATGAAGAGCATAAGTTTTTGAAGAGGTACACAGAGGTTATTCAGTCTGTAATGGACGATGTTGACCGGGAAGTGAATTCCTACCGCTATGATGATAGCGATGGCATGATTGATTATTTTCACACAAATTTCTATTACTTCAACGTTAAGCTATCTGACAAATTCAAGGTTGTGGAAAAGACCGCCCGGATTAAGAATAAGCCGGAGAATACCGCTCCTGCCACCACGGATCAGGTAGATGCGGCGGCGCTTCCTGAAAACGAGTACGAGATTACAGAGAGTGAGCATACAAAAACTCACGAAAAGATATTCGTGGTAAAAATCATCCGCACTCTTAGCCGGGAAGAGTATCTGCAGGTGAAAGAGTACATGAAGTCACTCGGAGGATATTACAGCAAGTTCGTTCACGGATTTGTTTTCAAAGAAAATCCGGCAGAATTATTAACAGCGTAGGGGGTGATGTGGAGTGAAAAATGTGAAACTCACAGAGACAGAAAAATCTATACATCCGTCCATTCATTACACCGGGAGCGTCCGGGGAATGAAAAAGTTAGGGTACTGGGGGAAAAATGATGTATGCGTCAGGAGCGGCGCATACATTTACAATCTTTCAATAACATTTATACCAAGTGTGGAGGCGTGAAATGATAATAACAACAGATGGAATCAGGAAGCTAACAGCAAAAAGCTGGAATTTTAAGAGATTTGTGGATAAGTCAGTAACAAGGCATATCAACCACGACTGGGGCGATACGCCGGACGAGGATAAAGAGCTAAACGAACAGTTCCCGGATGAAGCAATGAGTACATACGTCTACGAAGATAACCAGAAGAATATCACAGTATGGGTAAAGTCTGAAAATGGAAACATAATTATCCTGCTTCCTTGTGAGTATTGATGATTGGGGGGTGTGAACGTGGTTAAATACGAGGATGAATGTGTGGGTTGCACAGATTTAGGGCTACATTGTATTGGAGGGGCTTGTAGGAATAGAAACGTGCCACATTTTTATTGTGACAAGTGCGGCGAGGAAGATGAATTGTACGAGTTCGAGGGCGAGCAGTTGTGTATCAGCTGCATAGAAAACAGATTGCCAAAAGTGGCAGTGTAGGAGGCGAAAACAGGCGATGGCGAGTCCAAAAGGATTTATCCTGTATCGGATATATTATGGCGAATGTATGGCTTATTTAGGCAGGACGAAGCAGTCTTTACAGGCAAGGATAAGAGGTCATATGTTCGTTTCTCCGATGCACCGGGCAATAGATATACACAACGTAACCAGAATAGAGTACACGGAGCTTTCCACCGAAGCAGATATGAACCTGTACGAAATCTATTTTATAAACCTATGGAAGCCGCCGCTGAATGTGGATGATAAGGCCAGAGATAGTCTTACAATACGGCTCCCGGAGTTGGAGTGGAAAGAGTTTGTTCCTGCAAGATGGGAAGAGTGGAAAAAAGAGCTGCAGCCGGATGATTTATATGGATGGCATCAGCTGAGGAATGAAAAAATCAAACAATCAAATAAGCTGTACGAATCGGGGAAAGGCGGTACGAAATGAAGATATTAAAAATGTATGTGGCAAGAAAATACGGTAATGCACATTACTACTGTATGTTTGATGAAATCCCGGAAGTAACGTATGAAAAGATAGGTCTTGATTATGTTGGCTCTGCGGTTGATGAAAATGGGAACGTGATTTTTAGCGAACATTTAGGACATGAATCATTCAGCAAGGGAGCATTTGGCGGCCGGGAATTAACGCTGACAATGAAAGATGGGAGCAAAACAAAAATCAAAGATCAATGGTGGGATTGGGGGCATTATAAAAAGCACGGTAAATTTATCAGCATCGGAGCAGGAACGTTGGAAGATTTGCAAAGATGCTATGTATACTGCGGCATGAATATAAACGCAGACACGTTTCAGCTGATGCTGGACGATTATTATTCCAGAGAAAAAGAGTACGAGTATTATGAGATTGAAAAATGGGCGTTCATGCAGAAAAAATGGTATCGCTTGCAAATAGACGGAAAGAAGCTGCCTATCATGGTTTCGGAAAATGGCGATTTTGCGAATATGTATACAAAAGAAAAAATCTACCCGTATGAAAAGAGAGTAATCACAAAATACCGAAACACTGGAAAAACAGATAAGGTCTTTTATGTGGATGTCCTGAAATACGACTACGAAGAGGAACTGAACGAGCCGCCGTATAAGCGGAAAGTCAGGATTGAGTGTAGTTTACTTAAAGCATTGAAACAGTCGTTACCGTTTCCGGAAGAATTGATTGTGGAAAGGTTCAAGCTGCATCCCGCTACACACAAAGTTTGGAAGAAAGGAGATATACCGTTTTGTTAGAACGTTTTTTTAAGGCAAATAGATACGATTCCCTGATAGGGAAACTGAAAAGATACAAGAGAAGAATAAAGGTTCTGGAAAGGCAGAAATACGCATCCACAAGAAGCATTAAAAGATTATTGAGGGAAAATTACAGGATACGCCGTGATGTGGCTGATTTGGTTTATGAGGTATGTCCTTACTGCCATACAGAGGTAGCAATCAGGTGGGATGTAAAAGTAGACGGATTCATAGCGCATTGTCCTGTCTGCGGTAATAAGCTGATGCTTTGCTCTATGTGTGATAAGGGTATTGAAAATAATGGTGTCTGTGGTTTTGGCTACGCAGATGATAGCTGTTTACAGGAGGCAGAAAATTATGGCAGATAAAAAATACAGGATATTGCAGGATAACCGCCGCTATGGCGAAATGGAAGTTGAATGGGAGAACGGGGTACGCTTGATCCTGACGGATGCAAAGAGTATTTACCATGACGATTACAACAGCATTAAAGGATGGGTTGTTGATTGCATGAATGAGGATGGAAATGAGTTCATCCCGGAGTACCTTTATAGTCTTTCGTTCATGCCGGATGGATATAGCCTGATTACATATATCGTAAATGAAGATGTGGCAAAGAAAGTAATCACAGATAACGTGATAAATATCCTGCATCATGGGAGCGATGGACTGAAAAAGTATCTGGAAGAATTGCACAATAAGCTACCACTTGCGGAACGGAGGTAATGGTATGAGATACACAGTATTTTCCATAGGCCGCTGGGTGATATGCCCTGTATGCAAAGGAATGGCGATACATGATGAAGAAACAGGGATTATATGTAGTGACTGCGGCACACGGTTCAGAGTAGACGGAATCGGGAAAAATGAGCGAGAAGTGGTTTGTTGCCAGATGGGAGGCCGGAATGAAAAGGTGTAAAATAAAACTTGAGCCCAGAAAGAAAACGGAGTATGGCGGCTATGCGTGTATGCCGTTGCTCAAAAATTGTCCTGACGGGCATAAGGACTGGAAGCTAACAAATTGCCCGAAATGTGGCGCTGAATGTTGGAAGAGGCCGGAAGTATCGAAACTGGAAAATGAGAATGGAGTAATACCGCTTTGTACTTTATGCGCATTAAAGGAGGGAATATAGATAATATGAAAGCTATTACAGTGATACAGCCGTGGGCGAGTTTATTAGCTGAGGGGGCAAAGTTGTACGAAACACGGTCATGGAAAACAAACTATCGTGGGGAAATCCTCATACACGCCGGGAAGAAAGACCCTTTATTCGGAATTGTCGCAATGGGTGACGAAGCATGGATTGATGCCTGTATCGCTCTCGGCATATACGGAACGGTAAACAGATTTGAGTATCTTCCTACCGGGGCAATCATCGGAAAGGCAAGGCTTGTGAACTGCATAGAAATAACGCCGGGATTCTCTGAAAGAATGAGGCGTGATTTTCCTACGGAATATTCGTTCGGGGATTTTACACCGGGGAGATATGCGTGGGCGATGAAAGATGCAGAGGCTTTCGATGAACCAATCTGGTTAAGCGGAAAGCAGGGGTTATGGAATTATGACGGTCCACTATAACGCACCAAAGAAAAATATTGCTTGACATCCGGGGAAAGAAAAGGATATTGTAAAAGCAGGAAGAGAGGTGGCACATATGGCAGGAATCAACGAACAGATAAAAGGCATCATTTCATCGGAGAATATTTCCCAGACAGAGCTTGCAAAGCGGATGGGATGCACACGGCAGAACATAAACGATAAGCTGAATGACGGCAATATGTACCTGAATACAGCTGAAAATCTTCTGGAAGCCATCGGATATAGGCTTGTGATCCAGAAAATTTAAAAAACTTTATAGGAGTAAGGCATTGATTTTAGAGGTTTCCGGCAGGATGCCTCTAATTTTTTTGAAAAAAATTCAAAAAATGTAAAAATAACGTTTGACAGAACGTACTACGGTACGCTATGATAAGCATATCAGGAACACACCAAAGGAAAACACATAAACGGAGGACATAAAATGGCATACACATTCAAAGATTATCAGAATCAGCTTGACGAAAGAAGCAGCCACGACATCGACTCTGCCGGATGGAGATTAGCACAGCAAAACATTGAAACCATAATTGAAGAGCTTCTTGCGCAGGGAAGCAAAGAGATAGCTTATGAAATTGTAGACGAAATTTATTCTCTTATGGAATGTGAGGAAAATACGCCGTATTTTAACGAGACGGCAGATATGAAATCGGAGCTTGTAGAGAATATCAAAAAGGACATTCAGCTTTTAAGGGATAACGGCTTTGAAGATATGATTGATGATGAAATCGAAGAATGGGAGGAAACAAGGCGATGATGAGAGAAGAATTTGAAAAGAGGACAGGTATTTTCGTAACAAGCAGGCTCTATGAAGAAATAGAGCGGCGGTACATGGAACTGGACATTGACAAAGATACATTCTGCAAAAATTATAAAGCCAACAAAGACGGCTTGGCAGAGTCTATTCAGATGTATGCGGATATGGAAGAGGCAAAGGAAAACAGCGAAAGAGAAAAGGAGTTGGAAAGCCTGAAAAAGGAGCTTGCAGATACAAAGGAATCCTGCAAAAAGAGAGTGGACGATTTGCAGAAAAAACTTGATAAGGAATTAGAGTGGAAGCCTTGCGATGGCGGCACTAACTATGAGCAGGACAGATACGAAAAGCTGGCAGGAAGCGTAGGAACAAAAGAGTTGCAGGAACATGAAGCAAAGAACCTCATTTATGAAGAGTTTGGATTTGCGCCGGAAAAGGTAAAAATTATTTCCGAAGTTAGCGCTTATGAGGCAAACAAGTATCACCAGATGCGGATTGTGGAAAGGTACAAAAGGAAGCCGCTCTACAATGCTACCGATTGGAATTATATACGATTTGACTGCGCCGGATGGCAGTACGAAATGGTGAATGGGAGCCTGAGAGATTATGCGAGCTGAATGGAAAATAACGGGGGCCGGACTTCCGGTCCTACGGATAGAGGCAGATAGTTTCGATGATGCCATCGAAGAGGCAAGGAAGATAGATCAGCGATATTGCGGTGGTCAGATAATAGATAGAAAAAAGCGGCAGATGCCGGGAAAGAGGTAGGAGTATGAGTTATAGAGATTTTAGCAGTATGAGCGACAGGAGCAATCACAGGCTGAATGCGGAAATTGAAAGGCATATTGATATGTGGGATGGCACGATCCACGGACAGACCATCAAGAATATGTATGAGAACGGCAGCGACTATGAAAGCATCTGTGAAGCGGCAGACATTGACTATGAGGATTACAGGGAGGAGTGAGGTTGTGGCTTTTAAGACAGTGAAACTCGCAACGGACGATACAGTATCAATTCTGGAGCTTCCTGCGTGGAATCTGGATGAATGGGAAAAGGCAATCGGCGCAGACTGTACGGAGCTTGTGAAAACACAGCTGATGCTTGACCTTTTCGGTGAAATGGTGGTGATGATTGTGGATGAATCTGGATTATGTAAGGGGCTTCCGAAAAATAGTGTTGCATCTTTCCTGTATGGGTGCGGATGCCCGGTAGCGGGTGATGTGATTTTTGGAATACTGGATGGGCCGGACATCACGCCGCCTACAAGCGCAGAAACTTTAATGCAGACATTAAAATTCAATTTTCGGTTTCTGAAAGAAAGGACGGTGAAATAAAGCATTTCGGGAACCGTGGGATATAAGAATACATAAACGGAGGTAAAAGGATGGAAACAGTAAAAGAGACATATTCACAGATGAATCACAGGCATCAGGAAGAGGTAGACGCTTTTCCTATCGGGGCGGCTTTCTCCAAAAAGCAGTTTGAGGAAATGATGCAGAAATGGGGGCTGAAAGTGACCGACACGGACAAAATTTTTTCGTTGGGAGCCGGATGCTATATCAGAAAGAGCGATGATGAAGCATTTACGGAAATGATGATGCGGCATCATCGGGAAAAGAGGGCGGCGATTAAAGCGGATCACGCTGGGGATGGATTTATCTTCCAGATGTTCCGTGACGAGCTGAATAACCATGAATACAACTGGACGGGCGATGTGTCCGACACGCTGGAAGCATTGGGTCTGACGTTGGAAGAGATTGAAAGCAATCCGGCGCTGCTTGCCGGATTCAATAAAGCAAAAAAATGCTGCGCATAGAAAGAGAGGATAAGGACATGGGAGAAAAGAAAAACGTGGTAACAATCGAGGGAAGAAATGAGTTTATGGGGCTTTGCGTAGAAGTGCTTCCGCACATCAACGCTATCCGGGATGCACTCGAAAAAAGCGGCATCAGAGGCGATAAGACCGCAAGTATTTCTGTCAGCGCGGATGGATATGTTAGCTTCCACACATACGGCTCCAAGTGGGAAATGAACAGATTTTCTGCGGATGGAAGGGCAAAAATCAAATATGAGCATACCGAAGAGGTAGAGCTGCCGGAGTAATCCGGGAATCCAACGCACCAGAAAGCCTAAATACGCATTTTGGTGTGTTGGATTAAGAAATACTCATTAGAGCGGATAAAAACGCTCCATGAGGCTATAAAAGCACAGAAAGGCAGGTACAGAGGGAGCGTGACAATATACAGAGATAGCAAGCCTATTGAATTAACGTCAAAAGAACGCATTGAAGCATATCAGGAACAACAGGCGATTTATGACTGCCAGAACATAAAAGACAATCTCGGTTGGATTCTGGAAACAATCAATACCGAGCGTAGCGAATGGGAGCTGATCGAAAATCAGGACTTCGTTGATAAGGCGGCTAAATATAGTCGGGATTTGCAGGACAGCGGCGATATGAATTATACGGCGGCAATCGCAGAGGGTGTAAGAAAGGCTATCCGGGAAATGGAGGAAAACGGCGAATTATGAGAACGTATGAGGGAGTAACCTATAAAGGGTATAAGCTGATTGATTTGGCGGCCGAATGGTTCAGAATGAACAACGATGCTTTTTTCGATGTATACGGCTTCAATTTCAATCCGCATCAATATCCGGGATTATATGAGGCGGCACAGAAAATTGTCTACCCGGATGCAGGAGGTCGGCCGTGATTTACATATGCTCAAAACAGGAGAAAATAGATAGGTGTTGGGGCGTGTTTATCAGACACTTGCTCCAGATGCAGGATGCCGGAATCAGGGTAGAATATGAAAGAAAAGGGGAAGTTACTTTGAACGGGAAGAGATACAAGCCTGTCTATTTTGAAAACACAATGCGGTATGAGCCGATTGGGTGGCACTACAAAGGGAAATACATAGTATTGACGGGGCACGACATTCAGCCACTTATGGACTATCTGAAAAAGGAAACGGAGGTAAATCAATAATGCAGACAATACAGGATATTGAGTTAAGCAAGTTGGAGAATCATCCTCAAAATGTGAGGAAAACCTACAATGACATTGACGAGCTGGCAGACAGCATAAAGGTAAAGGGGATTTTACAGAATCTTACGGTTGTTCCTAAGCCAGGGGAGCCGGACAAGTATCTGGTAGTAATCGGGAACCGCCGATTGCTTGCGGCGAAAAAAGCCGGATTGACAGCGGCGCCTTGCTATATCTCGGATATGGACGAAAAAGAACAGGCTTCCGTCATGCTTCTGGAAAACATACAGCGGAATGACCTCACTATTTACGAACAGGCGCAGGGCTTCCAGATGATGCTTGATTTTGGCGAGACGGAGGACACCATATCGCAAAAGACCGGGTTTAGCAAGACAACGGTGCGGCATAGATTGAACATTGCCAAACTGAATCAGAAAGAGCTGCAGAAAAAAGAACAGGACGAGAGCTTTCAGTTATCGTTAAAGGACTTGTACGAACTGGAAAAGGTTAAGGACATCAAGACCAGAAACAAGATTCTGAAAGAAGCGAGCAGTTCCAGAGATATTGTAAGCAGGGCACAGAGTGCAGTTGCGGAAGCAAAGAGAAACGAAAATGCAAAAATCATTATCGGGATGCTGAAAAAGTTAGACGTAGAGGTGGCTCCGAATGAGTACGAAAATGAAATGTGGTCCGGGAAATGGAAAACGGTACAGGAGTTTGAACTTGACAAGGACGCTCCGAAAAAAATCAAGCTGCCGGATGAAACCGAAAAGATGTATTTTTACGTCCATTATCGTTCGTTAAAAGTAGTCAGGAAAGCCCCAAAAGGCGAGAAAAGGGAATTGTCAAAATACGAACTGGAAGAAAAGGAAAGGCAGAAAACAAAAAGGCAGATCAAGGCAATCCTGAAAGAGAGTACGGCGAGAAGAACAGAATTTATCCGTAACATTATCTCCGGCAAGGTTGATCCGGTCAAAAATGAGATACACGAAATACAAAAGATATGGGCGGCTTTGGCAGATTTGAGGGCAGATGTGAGCAGTCATACGGTACAGTGTTTCTTTGTTGATAAAGACTGGTATAACTGTACGGATGAAGAAAAACAGGGAGCGCAGAAGAAAGCCGCTGCTCTTACCACATTGCATCAGATGTTGATTATCCTGAATGATACAATGGCGAGAAGAAACGAGCCGTTTAACTGGAAACTGGAATTTGATGCGGGAGTGGGGGATGCTCTGAAAAAAGGCTATGAAGCACTTGAACCGTATGGATGGTTTTTCGAGAATGAGGACGAAAATAAAGTGCTTGACGGTACGCATGAGTTGTATAAAAAGGAGCCTGAAAAATGAAAAAATTCTATTTGTGGGTAGTTGACAATATGGCGAAATTTTATACCGCCCTCACGATTTATGCAGTAGTCGGATGCGTAACACCGCATCCGATTCCTGACATTATCAGGAATACACTTTTGGTATTTGCGTGTTTCTGGATGTCGCTATGCAATGCTGCCAGATTGCAGGAGTGGGGAAAAGAAAGAGAGGGAGAAAATGAGAAAGTGTAATGGTTTTTATTACAGATACAACAACGGTAAAAGTGAGAGAGTGGATTTTGTAAACGGGAAGTTTCATTGTTATGGCGTGGATTGGGAAGAGATAGGGGATGGTGTAGGAATGTTCACAACAGCAGTAATAGAAATGCCTGACGGTGTAATGCTGAACGTTCCTGTAATAAATATCAAATTCACATCCCCGGACGGTTCGGGAACTTGCGATTGCCTGACAATCGAAACAGATGATGCAGAACATTTTCGGGAGCAGATTAGGGCATACACAGCAGAGGGATATAAAATATCCTCTACCGGGTGCATTTATGGAAGATGGCAAGCGATTCTGACAAGGGAGGTCTGAGAAGATGAATAAATCAATTTTGGTAATTGACACGCCGGAAAGCTGCGAACATTGCCCTTTGGAGTTGGATGTAGGTGTCGATGATGGCGGTATTATTTTAGGCATCAATATTTGCAGAGGATGCGGAAAAACAAACCGTAAAAGCGACATAAAGCCTGATTGGTGCCCTCTTCGATCAGTTCCGGAAAAAATGGAAGTGTGCGGAAGATACCCACAGCCTGACGGAATAGTACCGTCTTACAAGATAGGCTGGAATGAGTGTGTTGATAAAATTCTTAAAATCGGTGAGGTACAGGATGAAAGCAAAATTACAGGATGCAATGAAATATAAGGTTATGAGCTTTCAAGAAGCGGCCAAAGCTCTGGGGTGGACGGTAGACGAGGATTCCGATTCTTTTTCTTGCATATGCGGTTGCGGGGATAGCAAGATAGAGTACAGCGGGTTTTTTGGGATTGAGGTTGTGGAGTGCCAGAGTTGCGGAAAAAGAGTAGTAAACTGTTTTTCTCCGATGCAGACAAAACCCGGATGTGGCGCAATGTTGGATTTTAGGCAGTTTGAAGTGGAAAAGGACGAAAACGGCTATGATAAATTCTGGATTGCTGACGATGGAAAAGGTGGCATAAAAAATGAGTGACTTCGGCTATTTCAATATGGACTGCATGGACGGTATGAAAAAGTTCCCGGATAATTTCTTTGATATAGCAGTTTGCGACCCTCCATATGGACTAAAACAAGAGCTTGTGAAAGACCGGGGATCATACGCCAAACAGAAAAACGGTTCCCGAATATGGGTAGACAGCGAAGAGTACGATATGCAGGATTGGGATGGAGAAGCGCCGGGGCCTGAATACTTCCAAGAAATTTTTCGGGTAAGCAAGAATCAAATCATTTTTGGCTGTAATTATTTCAATTTTCCGTTGCAGGGGGGGGAGGATTGTATGGGATAAATGCAATGACGGTTCAGACCAAAGCGGAGCGGAAATTGCCTATTGTAGTTTTAACAACCGGGTAGACATTATCAGATATATGTGGCGCGGGATGATGCAGGGAAAATCTATTGCAGAGGGAACCGTTCAGCAGGGAAACAAATCTCTTAATGAAAAGCGGATTACACCAACGCAAAAACCTGTGGCGCTATACAAAGCGATATTAGGCAGATACACGCAAAGGGGCATGAAAATGATAGATACCCATGTTGGCGGTGCGAGTAGCCTTATTGCGGCTCACGATTGCGGATTAAGGTATGTTGGGTACGAGATAAACCCGGCGATATACAGGCGGTCAAAAGAAAGACTGGATGCTCATACCGCACAAATGAGCATATATGACTTTATGGAGGAATATTAAAGTGGGGTTAAAGAAGAAAGTAAAAGTAAAAATGTCCTGTACGGCTTATGTATATGTGGATGAAGATATTCATGGAAATATGGAGGTAGAGGATGTAGAGAGCGTAGAAGATATTGACGATTTTGAAGTTATTCAGGAGTAGGGAAATGTTAAAAGGAGAGGTAAAAGATGAAACATGATGAAAATTTATTAGTAGTGGCAATGGAAGAAAGTGCAGAGTTACAACAGGAATTTTCCAAAGCGTTAAGATTTGGTACAGAAAACCACCATCCAGACGAGCCAAATATAACAAACGCTTGGAGAATACAGAGGGAGTTTCAGGAGCTGAGGGCAGTAATGGACATGCTGATTATAAGAAGAATTATTAGTCCGATGTCAGAAAGCGAAAAAAGCAGAGTCTATCGAGATAAGGTAGAATCGGTCGAAAAATGGGAACGATATTCTGAATCTATTGGAAAAGTAAAAAGCTAGAGGGAGATATATGGAAATATTAAAAATCGGGCAGAAATTTATTTTCAAGGAAAACGAGAGAGTAAAGCAATCATCTGACAGGATGGTTACGATCCCGGCAGGAACGGAAGGCTATGTTGCCGGGAACGGGTACATAATTGTCACAGATGGGATAAACGCCGGGCAGTGGGTTCCGATTGACAACCGCAAGTACCGGGTAGAGGGAATAGATTACGATGGAGTAGCAGAAGTTGTTGTTACTGGACTGATTAGGGACGGTTACGAACTTGACCGAAAGGCATTTATGCTTGCGGCGGACTATCTACGCTCTATTGCAATCAGATAGGAGGGAAATATGGGTAAATACGGATTGACAGAGGAAAGATACATCCAGATGATGAAATTCTGGAATGGTGACGAAAAAGCCGTTGCTGATGCAGTAGAAACATGGGGAGCGGACAAATGCAATAAAGGATATGATATTTTCGATTATGATATGCTGGGCTTGTTTGACATTGAGGAAATCGGAGATACGGGTGCTTTCGATGGAAATGATGATGAAGCAGTCAAAGCGGCAGAAAAAGATGGAGTGAAAATTATTCCGATAAATCAGCTGCCTATCAATATGCCGGAAAACATGAGGTTTTACGGGTGGGTTGATACACAGAACAATAGGCAACGAATAAAAGAGTATTGCGACAGGAGGTAAAGGAACGTGAAAAAATGTGACGGCTTCCGGTGCGGATATAATAATAACGGCATATGTGCAAAATTTGGGCAAAACACGGATTGCACAATCAGAACGTGCTTTTATTCCTGCCAGATGTGCATAAACAAGTGCAAAAACCAGAAAAGCCGTGTAAATAGGACTGGAAAATCAGGAAAACAGGGTGTATAATCCCTTATAACTTCCCAAAAGTGCATTTTGGGGTGTAACCGATAAACAAAGGGGATGCGATGCTTGTGATTTAATATGGTTTTCGGTCATCTAAGGTTCAAAAGGCGCGTCCCTTTTTATAAATTATGATAAAATAGATAACAGGAATTTGAGCAACGGTGAACTGGCGAAACAATCGTCAGGTCGCCGTTTTGCTATTTAAAAAATTTAAATAAATTTGTAAGATTTCTTTCTTTGCGAAGTCCATCGGAGACTTTCGCGGCGATTGCGATCTGCGGGTGTGGATCTGCCAGATCGCGAAAAACACGTACTACTCCCATTTGAAAAAAGTCACAGGACGGTATGTGTGGATGAAACAGAATTGCAAAGCATAGTGGATCCAAACGCTTTCATTGAAGATTGATGCGACAGAAACACCGCAAAGGGAACGTGACGCAGAGGCAATAAAGGCGGTTAAAAAGAAAATCGCCAGAAGAATTTTGAAAGCGGTGGCTGCCGTATGTCTCGTGTTTGCCGTCCTGTTTAGTGCGGTATTGCTTTATACGGGAATCAGATACCCGGTGACGAAAGATGGTATCTCGCTGTCAACAAAAACAGAAGACGGCTACACCTATATTATCTTAGAAACAAGAGCCGGGAAATCGCTTTATTTTGAAGCGAAAAGCGAAGATGCTTTGAATGATAAAAAGGAAGTGTGCGGTCAAAAAATTACTTTATATCATTTGCAATATCATAATAATTTTTCAAAAGGAAGAGGCGGCGCCATGAGCTGGGGATGCCCTGAAAACAACTATTTGGAAGTGGTTGTTGAGCTGGAAAATGATACGCTGCGGATATCAAATCAGGAATGAGGATGATTTTAAACGGGTGAGAGTGGGTATGACCTTTGTTATTCCTTCGCTGTATTCAGTATCGCAAGACCGTGGTCGAGCAGCAGCCCGTTGGCATCCATGATGGTCATATGCCGCTGCAGGGCGAACAGAATCAGAGCGTCCCGCCCGTCTCTGGCATACAATTCCCGGCTGCCGGACATTTTTAACATTTTTTGTGTTTCCTCCTCGGACAGACGCAGCCCGAAAGCAAGGGCGATCAGTTTATCCCGGGAGGGAATTTTTTCGCCGGCGAAAATCCGATAGACATATGCACGCCCAAGCAAAGAACCACGGATCACGTCGGCGCGCCGGAGGTTTTTCTGGTCGAGCAGCATATGCAGGTGCTCAGACAGGCTGTCTTTTAGCAGATGCTCCCTGTTCTCTGTCAGATAATCTTCCATATCCGTTGCGGTTCTGATTTCGTGCTTTAATTCATCCGTCGATTTTTCAATCATTACTGTTGTGGTATCCTTCCTCTGTTCTTACTGCGCATATGCGTGATGACTAAAGTTATTATACCTGTTTATGTTACATGTGACAATCACGGAAATGTCCACCGCCGGTAGACCAAAACCGACAAAATTTTCCCTATAATACCCTCATGGGAGAGGGGATTGGCAGTTATGGAATGCACAGGGACATCCTTGCCGGAACAGGGAGAAACGAAGAAAACATACTATGAATGGATACGTCTGGCCGCCTGCTTTTTTACTATATTTAATCACTTGAAAGGCTACGTTCTGTTTATGAATTCTTCCGGCGTGAAGCAGTTGTTTTACATGCTTTTGTCGGTCATTACAAAGATCAATGTACCTTTGTTTTTCATGGTTTCCGGCGCGTTGCTTCTGGAGAAACAGGAGGATCTGGGCACCGTTTTAAGGAAACGCGTCAGCAGGATCAGTCTGGTTATCCTGTTTTTTTCCTTTGGCATTTATACAGAGTGCCGGCTGTATGCGCTCGCACAGGGCAGAGATTATGAGTTTACGTTGAAACGTTTTGTTTATGGCGTGTTTGCGAGAAATCTGGACGAGACGGGGACATACTGGTATCTGTATGCCTATCTGGGATTCCTTTTTATGCTTCCGTTCCTGCAAAGAATCGCGAAATATATAAGCAGAGGTGAATTTTATATGTTGCTTATCTTGCGCTTTGTTCTCTGGTCGATGCTTCCCATGTGCAATCTTTTCCTGCGGCTCGCAGGGTATGACAGCTTTTTTGTGGCGGAGGAATTTTCGGTTCCGCTTGCTTCGACGGCGGCGTTTTTCTATCCGCTTATGGGATATTATATAGATCATAAAATTGATATCTGGGCGGTTTCCAAAAGAAAATGGGTGGTACTTGGAGCGGCTGCGGCTGCAGGTGTTTTTCTGTCCTGTCTCTGTGTGTACATAAACGGTGCTGCGGACGAAGCCTATCTTACCCTGTTTGACTATCTGCTCGCGGTAACGGTGTTTCTGGCTGTCAAATACGCGGCGGAGGTCAGATTCCCGGCACTGTCAGCGGGGAAAATGGCTGGGGCAGTCTGCTTTATGGGATCGCTCACTTTTGGCATTTATCTGCTGGATCACTATTTTAAACTGGTTTTGTATAAGGGCTATGAAGCGGCTGCGGAGCGGTTTATGCCGTCGCTTTTTGCTTCCTTCGGCTGGTGCGTGATCAGCATGATTTTGGGCGGAACGGTAACGTGGATTTTGAAAAAGCTGCCCGTGTTTAGGAAATTGCTGTAATGGAGAATGGCGTGGCTTATTGTAGCTTCGACAGTCGGCTTGTTGTGTGAGGAATAGTCTGATATACTGAAAAACAGAGAATACGCAGTTTTTCACAATGCGGGAAAACGGATGCAGACAGGGATTAATAGGCATGGGATACGAAGAGATAAAATTACTGAAACAGAGCGGAAAGAGCACCGTTTCGCTGGTAAAAGAAGAGGGCGGGGAGCGGTTATTTATTCGGAAAACTTTGCAGGGGCAGCATTTGGTTTATCAGAACTTACGGGAGCTTGCCCACCCCTATCTGCCGGCGGTGTATGAGGTTTCGTTTGACAAGGATAAGACCACTGTTGTAGAGGAATATATAGAGGGACGCACAGTGGGCAGCGTAAAACTGTCGGAAAAACAGTGCTTGACGATTGTGGGGGAACTCTGTGACGTGCTGATTTTTCTACATGAAAAAGGGATTGTTCATCGTGACATCAAACCGTCCAATATACTGATTGCAGAGGACGGGCATATCCGTCTGATTGACTTTGACGCAGCGCGTATGCCGAAGGAGAATGCGGATCAGGATACGGTACCGCTGGGGACAAAAGGGTATGCGCCGCCGGAACAGTACGGATTTTCCCAGACGGACGAACGGGCGGATATCTATGCGTTTGGCGTTACCATAAAACAGCTTCTGGGCGGAAATGCGGGAAAGCAGCGTTACAAAAGAATCTTTTCTAAGTGCACGAATTTAGATCCGGAGAAAAGATACCAGTCAGTACGTCAGATAAAGAAAGCGTTTTCTTACATGTGGGACTGGCGTGCCGGAATTTTGTGTGCCGCTGCCACGGTTTTAGCGGCAGTGATTTTGGGGAAGGCATTTTCGGACAGTGTGCAGCGGGATGTGTCATCGGACGGGGAAACGGATCTGATTGTGCTGCCTGCGCCGGAAAACCCTCACTGGGATGGGGAGACGGGAATCGGATTGTGGGGTCATGTGCCTGAGTCGGGAGTCGGCAGGGATCAGAGGTATGGCTGGAGATTATACAGAAGCGACAACAAGACGCCTCCCGATTTGGAGAAGGATAAATGGGAGCGTGAGGGCGAGATGAGCGGAAATGATCTCACGACTGACTTTTTTGACTTGAATTTTGCGGAAGAATTTTGGGATAACGGCTTTTATTACTTTTCGGTGTGCGCTTCCGGGGACGGCATCACTTATGCGGACAGCTCCTATGTACTGTCGGACGCGTTTGCGTTCACGGGAAAGGACGCGCCCAGACTGCCGGCACCAGAAGGCCTTTACTGGACTATGAAGCAGATTGGGGAGGACAGATACTATTTCGCGGCCATTTCCAACTGGGAGGACTATGCGGATCAGGACAGCTTCAATGCCATTGTCTACGGGGAGGACAGGGAATATGTTACGAATAACATTTCAGTAAAACAATTCATATTTGAGAAGGGATGGCCGGGGGTACGGATCAGACCGGAGTTTGTGAATGTGCCCGGAAAGTCTTATCGTTTTGCCGTGCAGGTGTTATCCTCAAGACCGAACGAGTATCGGTCAAGTCTGCCTGTGGAACCCTGTCCCGGGGAGGCGTACTTAAGCCCGCCGCTCAAGATTCCGAATCTGTAAGCTTGTCTGTGGTATCTTTGGTCTCCTGTGTGGGGAGTGGAAACAAAGCGATTGTAATTTAGGTTAATGCATATTATAATCGTAAGTAATTGACGCGACGGAATATCATGTTTTCTAACTGCAAATCGGCAGGGACAGGAGTATACGGCATGTATAACTTTACAGTCATGTGTGAGAATATACCTGTTGCAAAGGTTTTTGTGTCAGATGACCGAAAGGAAGTAAAGATAGAGAAACTGGTTGCCGATTCCATCAGACAGCCGTTTGGCGGGAATGATGTCTCTGTTGAACGGGTGTATGGTTTTTTGAAAAGTAGATGCTATGAGGATGGACGGGCAGACTTGGAGGAAATTTTATTGCAGGCGCATTTGGAGACGAATGATCCATGGAAATGGAATAAAATCACACATGGCGTCATGTGGGAGGATCAGATATGGATTCGATTTGAGGGAGAGGATCTTTGCTGGGAGGATGTCAGATGGAGAAAGTGATAAAAAATTATAAATTATCTCCAGATGCATTGGTTATGGTTGCAGGTAGTAGTATCGGGACACAAAAGAAGTATTATGAGAAGGGGTATTGGTATAAGCAGAATCATGTTGGATTTGAAGGTGTGTCGGAATATCTCGCATCTAAAGTGCTTTCCTGCTCCAATATTTAGGAATATAGATTATGATGCAATAGATGCTTTGTTGCAGAAGGAAGCGGATTCCAGAGCGTTAAAAACGTTACGGATCCAGTTAGAAAAATACAAGGCTATCATAAAAAGATAAAACAGAAAGGCAGAAAACCATGGAAGAACGCAGGAAAAATAAACGGATGGAACTGACGTCAAAGCTTCTGATCAAAAGGCTGGATACGGAGAGCGATACAAAAGAGGTAGACATAGATGTGGTGGATGTGTCTAAGACGGGCGTAGGCTTTTTGTGCAGCGAGGCTTTGGAGATCGGTGCGGTTTACGAGGCGTTTCTGACGATCTGGACGAAGGAAGTGCTTCATTCTTTCATAGAGATTGTGCGCATTGAGAAAAAAGAAGATAACCTCTTTTCCTACGGTTCGATTTTTATCGGCATGTCGGAGATTGAGGCAAGCAGGATTGAGACCTACGGCACGATCGAGACGATGGAAAGCTAGAAAAACGGTATGAACAAAAATAAAAAGAACCATATCCTTCTGCAGCTTGGGGTGATCGCGATATCTTTTGCGGCGCTTTTACTGCTTTTATATTTTGTACTTGCGGTATCCTTTCAGAACGGAACCGTATCCTCTGATATAACGATGAAAATGGCGGAGCAGATTGCCAGACGAATTTTTGAAAATCCCACGCAGGACCAGATTGCGACTACGGCGTTGATGATCCGCTACGGGGCGCATCTGGGGCTGTTCTTTGTGGTCGGTTTTGTGACTACTTTTGTGAGCATGGTAGTTTTCAGAAGATATTACAGAATACCCGGTGTGATCGGAGCTGGCGTGGTCTGCTATGTGCTTGCCTATTACACGGAATACTACAAGCAGTTTGTGGAGGGCAGGCATTTCCAGCAGTCCGACGCGGCGCTCAACTGGTACGGGAGTCTGGCGGGGATTTTCTGTATGGTTGGGTCGTATTTTTTGAACCGGTTGTTGGTGAAGCTGTCCTGAGGTAAGGTAATCTTAGGTTTGAGCGAAGCGGGGGTTGAATAAAGATGTGTCGTGTTATGAGGGCAATCATGGAATCTGCATATTCGGGAATGAGTTTTCGTGAACGGATGGATTTTTATAAAGTTCCAGCCTTGTCTGTCTGCGTTGTGGAAGACGGCAGTATATATACCGAATGTTTCGGTTACCGTGACCGTGAGAAAAAGACTGAAGTGGATGATGAAACATTGTTTCAAGCTGCTATAGCAGGAAGAACGCCATAAAATTTGTATAGCAAAATGCTTTACAAATGCTATAATGTAGAATATACTAAGAAAAAACGGAATGAAAGAGGTGATATCATGGCTCAAATCAGTTTACGTATAGAGGATGATGTAAAAAAAATGGCAGAGCAGGCATGTGCCGATATTGGCATGTCTTTGTCTACAGCAATTAATATTTATCTCAAAAAACTCGGACGTGAGAAGCGAATACCTTTTGAAGTGGCTGTAGATCCTTTTTATTCACAGGAAAATATGACCAGACTTAAAGATTCTGTGGCACAGATGGAATCTACAGGCGGTACCATACATGAGGTGAAATTTGATGATTAAGTCGTGGTCAGATGCGGCATGGGAAGATTTTGAATATTGGATGAAGCAGGATAAAAAAACATTAAAACGTATTCTTCAATTATTGAAAGACATTGACAGAAACGGGTATGATGGAATCGGGAAACCGGAAAGGCTGAGTGGTGATTTGGCAGCTTATTGGAGTCGGCGGATAGATGAGGCGAATCGTATTGTTTATCGTATCGATAATAATATAATAAAGATTGTACAATGTGGTTCTCATTACAGAGATAAGTAGAAATGGTAATAATGACCGGGGAAATGCTTTAGTCAGCATTTCCCCGAAAAATTACATATCGTGGAGTGAGGCAAGATCCTCATAAAACCCGGGGTAGCTGATGGTGACCACATCGCTGCCCTTAATTGTTGTCTCGCCCTCTGCCACAAGCGAAGCCACGGCGAAGCTCATGGCGATGCGGTGGTCCATATGGGAGTCCACCTCCGTTCCGTGGAGGGGCTGCCCGCCGTGAATGATCATGCCGTCCTCGGTACCCGTGATATCGCATCCCATGGCGCCCAGATACTGCACCATCACGTCGATGCGGTTGGATTCCTTGACCTTCAACTCGGCGGCGTTGCGGATCACGGTTTCGCCTTTGGCACATGCCGCCATAATGTTGATGATGGGCAGTTCGTCGATCAGCGTGGGGATGATATCACCCTCGATGGTGACGCCGTGGAGCGGGCTGTGCTTTACCAGTAGATCGGCGGTCGGTTCCCCGTCCTGATTTTCATTTAAAAGTGTGATATCGCCGCCCATTTCCTTTGCCACTCTTAAAATGCCGTCTCTGGTCGGATTGATGCCCACGTTTTTAATCAGAATCTCAGAGCCGGGGACGAGAAGTCCTGCGGCGATAAAATAGGCGGCGGAGGAGATGTCGCCGGGCACGTCAATTTTCCTGCCCTCCAGCCGGGGAGCGGGGAGGATGCGCGCCGTTTTTCCTTCCGACTGTAAGTCCGCGCCAAAATAGCGCAGCATGAGTTCCGTGTGGTTGCGGCTTAAGGTCGGCTCTGTCACAAGGGTTTCGCCGTCAGCGTAGAGTCCCGCAAGCAGAACGGCAGACTTCACCTGTGCGGAGGCAACCTTGGAGTGATAGTGGATGCCGTGCAGGGGCGCGCCTGTGATGCGAAGGGGCGCGCAGTCGTTGCCGTTTAGGCTTTCGATTTTCCCGCCCATCATGGAAAGCGGTTCCATAATGCGCCGCATGGGGCGTTTTTGGATAGAGGCGTCGCCGGTCAAGGTGCTCTCAAAGGTCTGTCCGGCAAGGATGCCGCTGATCAGTCTGGTGGTGGTGCCGCTGTTGCCCATGTCCAGCACGGAGGAGGGCGCCTGCAAGCCATGCAGCCCTTTGCCGTGAATCAGAATCCTCTCCGGGGTATTTTCAATCTCAATGCCCATCTTCCGAAAGGCGTCGATGGTGGAGAGACAGTCCGCGCCCTGCAAAAAATTGGTGACTTCGGTGGTGCCTTCGGACAGCGATCCGAACATCACCGCCCGGTGGGAGATGGATTTGTCGCCGGGAATCGTCACTTCTCCTCTCAATGTGTGTGCCTTCTGAAATTTCATTGTTTACTCCATTCTGAAGCGTTCTCAGCGGAACTTAAGACGCTTCTGTCCTTTGCTTTTCCGATATTTGATATTTATTAGTCAGGGTGTTAAAAGGTACTTTGAAAAATATGCCCTTTCATTATTTGAGCAGCACATGTCAGCCAAAGAGCAGTCAGCGTGTATGGATCTTGTAGCCGTGCTCTGTCATAATCTCCACCGCCCGGGAGAGATTGTCCTGACTGTAAAATTCGATGCGCAGCGCGCCTTCCGCCAGTTCCCTGTTGTGATTGATGCCGATATTCTTGATGCTCACGTCGTGCATGGCGAGAAGGGAGGCGATGGCGGCAATGGCGCCGGGTTTATCCGCAATGTCCACGGTAAACACATACTCCGCCTTGATGGGACCGCTGGGCGCGCTGATAAAGGACTCTCTGTAGTTCCTCGCCGTGTCAAAGAAGTGGTAGAGGCTGTCCTGTGTATGGTCGCCTATGTAATCCGCAATGACTTCAAGATACTGGATATATGAGCGGAGCAGCTTGGCGATATTGTCCGCGTTGGTCAGGCAGATCTGCTGCCACATTTCCGGGGAGGAGGAGGCGATCCGTGTGATATCCTTAAATCCGCCCGCGGCAATCATCTTCATCACGCCGTCCTCGGAGTCGCTGCTTTTTACCAGATTGACCAAAGAGGCGGCGATCACATGGGGCAGATGGGAGATAGCCGCGGTCACGTAATCGTGTTCTTCGTAAGATAAAAGAAGCGGGATTGCGCCGATGCGCTCCACCAGTGTCCGGTATGCCTCCACCTTTTCCGCAGGTACTTCGGCGGAGGGCGTCAGAATATAGTAGGCGTTCTCCAAGAGGGACGCCTTGGCATTCTGGTAGCCGAAACGCTCGGAGCCTGCCATGGGGTGACCGCCGATAAACTGCTTTTGTAACTGCAGCTCCTCGATCTGTCTGTGGATGCCTGTCTTGACGCTCCCCACGTCCGTCAGAATGGTGTCAGGGGAGAGATGGGGCTTCAGAGCCAGCAGATTTTCCGCATTGCGGGAAACCGGCGCGCACAAAAAGATATAGTCGCAGTTCCCGAAAGAAGCGTCAACGGCAGGGCAGATCTGGTCGATCACCTGTTCCTTGACTGCGAGATGCAGAGACTCTGTATGGATATCGTAAGCGATCAGGCGGGCGTCCGGCAGATGGTGTCTGACCGCTTTGGCGATGGAGCCGCCGATCAGCCCGAGCCCGATAAAACCGCAGGTGAGTGTGTTCATAAAAGCAGTACCTTTCGTGTGTTTGACGTTCGTTCTAAAGATACCACAAAACGGGAGGTAAAGCAAGAAAGCGGAAATCTGTGCAGAATGTATAATTAGTTGTTGAAATTGTTCTGAAAATTTAGTAAAATGTATTTACAACTTGATGCCGTGTGTGGGACATGACAATACAGACGGGGCAGTCTGCCGGACAGAGGATGTATTGTTATGATTTTATGCACACGGGCGTCCAAATGAAATATGTCAGCAAGCTGACGGACGCCCGGCGCGCGAGTAGGGGAAGATGAATCTTCCCTGCTCGATTATGGCTTTAGGTGGTAAAAAAAGAACAACAGAATTGGAGGGTTACAGGGCATGAATGTTTACACAACGGATAAGATTCGTAATGTGGTTTTGCTTGGGCATGGGGGATGCGGCAAGACCAGTCTGGTGGAGGCGATGGCTTACCTTTCCGGCATCACATCCAGAATGGGAAAGATAGATGACGGAAACACGGTGAGTGATTTCGGTAAGGAGGAGCAGAAACGCCATATTTCCATCGCTACGTCTGTTGTTCCGATCGAGTGGGAAGGCACAAAAATCAATGTGCTGGATTCCCCCGGCTTTTTTGATTTCGTAGGGGAAGTGGAAGAGGCAGTCAGCGCGGCGGATGCGGCGATTATCGTAGTTTCCGGCAAGGCTGGCGTGGAAGTCGGCACGGAGAAAGCGTGGGAGATCTGCGAGAAATATAAGCTGCCCCGTTTTGTGTTTGTGACGGATATGGATATCGACAACGCTTCTTTTAGACAGGTTGTGGCGGATATGACGGAAAAATACGGGAAGAAAATCGCTCCCTTCCATCTGCCGATCCGTGAAAATGAGAAGTTTGTGGGCTATATCAATGTGATCACCGAGCAGGCGTACCGCTGGGAGGGCAAGGAAGTCGTAGAGTGCGAGATGCCTGAGTACAGCAAGGAGAACCTGCAGCTTTGCCGTGATACGCTGATGGAGGCAGTTGCGGAGACCAGCGAAGACTTTATGGAGCGCTACTTTAACGGCGATATCTTTTCTGAGGCGGAGATTCGTTCGGCTATGCGCACCAACGTGATGGACGGCAGCGTGGTGCCTATGTCCATGGGTTCCAACGTGCTCTGTCAGGGAATCTTCACGCTGCTTGACGATATCGTGAAATATATGCCGAGCCCTGAGAACCGCGAGATGGCTGGCGTTGACTTAAAGACCAACGAGATCTTTCAGGCGAATTACGACTTCTCCAAGCCGAAGTCCGCATATATCTTTAAGACGATCGTGGATCCCTTTATCGGTAAGTATTCGCTGATCAAGGTGTGCTCCGGCGTGTTCAAGAGCGACGACATGATCTACAACGACGAGAAGGAAGTGGAGGAGAAGATCAGCAAGCTCTATGTGATGCAGGGCAGCAAGCCCATCGAGGTGAAGGAGCTTCATGCGGGCGATATCGGTGCTATTGCGAAGCTGACGGCGGCGCGGACCGGCAATACCCTTTCCACGAAGGCGCGCATCATCCGTTACGGAAAGACAGAGATCTCCACACCTTATACATACAAACGGTATAAGGCAAAGAACAAGGGAGATGTGGATAAAGTTTCACAGGCGCTGCAGAAGATGCGCCATGAGGACCAGACGCTTCAGGTGGTCAACGATGCGGAGAACAAACAGTCCCTGCTCTACGGAATGGGCGATCTGCATCTGGATGTGGTGGTCAGCCGTCTTCTCAACGAATACAAGGTTGAGATCGAGCTCACAGAGCCTAAGATCGCATACAAGGAGACGATCCGGAAGAAATCCGATGTGGAGCACAAGTATAAAAAGCAGTCCGGCGGTCACGGTCAGTACGGTCATGTAAAGATGCGTTTTGAGTCGTCAGGTGATCTGGAGACACCGTTTGAATTTGCGCAGGAAGTCGTGGGCGGCGCGGTGCCGAAGAATTATTTCCCGGCAGTAGAGAAAGGCTTGCAGGATTCTGTGCAGGCGGGACCTCTGGCAGCTTACCCTGTTGTGGGTGTGAAGGCGGTTCTTTACGATGGATCTTATCACCCGGTGGACTCCTCCGAGATGGCGTTCAAGATGGCGACGATTCAGGCATTCAAGAAGGGATTCATGGAAGCGGGACCTGTACTTCTTGAGCCGATTGCAAACCTGCAGGTGACGGTACCCGAATCTTACACGGGCGATGTGATGGGCGATCTGAATAAGAGAAGGGGCAGAGTGCTCGGTATGAACCCCGCAGGGGATGGCAAGACCGTGGTTGAGGCGGATATCCCGGTGGCATGTTTAAGCGGTTACTGCACCGATCTGCGCTCCATGACAGGCGGACGCGGTACCTACAAGTATGAGTTCGCGAGATACGAGCAGGCGCCCAGTGATGTGCAGGAGAAGGAAGTGGCAGCGAGAGCGAAGGCTGTCGCGGAGGCGAATGCGGAGGCATAACAGATAGTTAAGGTATGATGGCGGATATCCTTTCGGTTAGATAAAAGGATATCCGCCTTTTCTGTACATAAAGGAAAGAAGGTAAATGTATTGCGAAAGGTGGTAGTTGGTCTTTTCCTTATTCTGTGTCTCGGACAGGGGTTTTGCGTTGACGCAAAAGAGTCGGTCTTTGAGAAGGACGGAGAAATTTATCTGATCCAGTCCGCGCAGGATATGCGGACGCTGGCGCTTCTGGTAAACGGAAACAGGGAGGTGGAGCCGGGGGTGGCGGCGCACAGCGCTTCCTACCGGCTGACCCGCGATGTTGACTTGTCTGCTTACTGCAAAGGAGAGGCGGGCTGGGAACCCATCGGATGCGGGCGTGATGCGGGAGAGGACGAAACGTTTGTGAGGGAATTTAACGGCGCCTTTGACGGTGGAAACCATGTGGTGACGGGACTCTATATCAATTTACCCGGCGGAGAAGATCAAGGACTGTTTGGAACAAGGACTTATCTGCCTGAAGATTGCGACAGTGCGGCATATCGGGAAAGCGGACGCACCGTGATAAAAAATCTTTATATCAAAGACTGCGACATTACGGGCGGGCTGAATGTGGGCGGCGTCATGGGCGGCATGACGTTTACGAGCGGCCTGCGAAGCGGGGGAGATTTATTGATAGAAAACTGCCATGTGACGGGGAAGATTACCGGCTTTGATTCGGCAGGTGGTATCACAGGAGCGGCTTCTGTTGTGGAAAACTGCAGTTTTGCGGGTACTGTGGAAGCTTACAGCGCGGTGGGCGGTATTGCAGGAATCGCATATTACATCCGTGGCTGCGCCGTACATGCCATGGTAGAGGGCGGCTTTGACCAGTCGGGCGGCGACGCGGGCGGTGTTGGCGGAGTTGCCATCTGTGTGCGGGACAGCTATACGGTCGGCGCCGTGACGGGGACTGACAATATTGGCGGTATTGCAGGCAGGGGATCCTGTTTGAACGGCTGCTATGCAAGGGCGGATGTGACGGGAGATAAGTACACGGGTGAGTTGCTCGGCTATCCGCAAAAGTTTGATGGGATACCATTGCCGGAGGGCGCGTCTGACGAGGTCGAAATCGTAAACTGTCTGCCGGGAGGGGAAGGCATAACAGACTTTAAAGAATTTATGGAAGAAACAGGACAGGATGTGTGGCGCTGCGCGGCTTACGATGCCTATCCCAATCTTTCATGGGAGAAGGAGAGCCGGTTCGGCTATACAGTCACCACCACGGTGCAGGCGGGGGACAGCCTGTGGGAGCTTGCTGATCAGATGTACGGGGACGGGCATTTCTGGACACAGATTTATGAGGAGAATCAGAAGCATATCGGCATAGACGCGAGTCTGCTCGCGGCAGGGACGGAACTGGAAATCACGGTGAACGCGTCGCAGGCTGACTATGCGTCAAGGGGGAATATCTGGGAGCAGGAACAGGCTTTTCTGGAGGAAGGAAAAAAGCGGGGCTTGGAGAAGGCAGAGCTAAAGCGCTTTTTTCGCAGACTGCTTGCGGATGACCTGTGGAACGGCGTGGTATGGAGATGGGAAGGTGCGTCGGAGGATTCCCACAGGCAGATAAACGACTGGGTGATTGCCGATCTGGACGGAAACGGGCAGGCTGACATGGTTGTGATGGCGGGGGAGGGAAGGCTGTTTGTTCCCGGTGAAATCTGGCTCTATTTCAACGAGGAACCGGCTTATGTCCTGAAGGATGAAAGCGCTTTCTATGAGGACTATTTTTGCTTTGGCTCTACTTTTTGGGAAGCGCCTTTTATGACGGATTTAGATAACGACGGCAGGCTGGAGCTGCTGTTTGCAGTATTTAACGGCGGCAACGGCGGACCGGGTGGAAGAGACCACTGTCTGTTCCGGCGTGTGGGGGATGAGTGGGTGGACTGTCTGAAGGAGATTCCAAATGAGCGGGAATGGGCTGGAGAACCCGAACTGCATATTGATGTGACATGTATCGGAGTGAATCGCTATGAGGCATACTGCCCCTATCTGGACGAGCGCATCGAATTTGACGGATGGAATGTTCGGGAAATCGGGGAGGACGAGTATGGACGCGCGGGCGGCGCGAACATCAGGGGGTTCTTTGATTTCGAGTGTGTCACGTATCAGGGGAAGAATGCCCTCAAGTGTCGGGAGTATCTGAGCGGCGAAGGCGGAAACGCGCACGGCGTCGGTGAGGCGGTGTTTATTCTTGCATGGGATGCGGACGGCGTATGCCGCGTGGCGGACTGGTGGGTGGAAGGCTGGATGTAGCGAAGCGCGCAGGGAAGAACTGTCTTCCCCGGCGCATAAAAAGAGCGGGAGCAGACCAGCTGGTCTGCTCCTGTTGTTATGGATTACCCCCACTTGTTGCCCTTCTCTGTTACGTCACTCACGCTGCCGCCGAATCCAGACCATTTGACGGGCGCTTTGTCACCAGTACAGTTTTCTATCGTGACACCTTTCACATGGGCGTTCAACTGTCCGAGAATCTGAATGGTTCCTTTGGCGTTCCCGCGGAACGAGCAATCGGATATTGTTACATTGCTGCAGGTTCTGTTTTTGTTTGGCTCGATGTCGATGCCGTACTGCGGGTCTGCGCCGCTTGCATAGTTAAACGCACAGTTTTTGACCGTAACGTTGCGCGCATCTGTAATGGACAGATTATTTCGCCTGTTGTGATGCAGATTACAGTTTTTGATCGTTATCGTGTCACTGTATGTGTTTGGCCCGTCATAGAAGCCAAGGTAAATACCGTCGCCCCAGCACTGGGAAATATCTACATTTTCGATGGTGACGTTTGTGCCGCCGAATACAGCGATGCCGTGTCCCCACTCGCCGCCGCTTCCCTTGTGCTCTTTCCGCTCGCCGATAATCTGCCCGCCGGAAACGCTGACACCATCGCGTCCGGTGATATTGATTACTTGAGAGTTACCCTTGTTGTTGGGAAGAGCGACCAACAGTGCGCTGGGTGACATAACAAGTTTTTGGTTGGTAGTAAGGACGATGCCGCCGAACTTATAGTTGCCAAGTGAATCATTGCCGCCCGCTGTGGCGTCAATATGGTACACGCCCGCAGGGAGATACAGTGTCACCTCGCGCACGTGAGTGCTGTCACCCCATTCATAATCCCGCAGCATTTTGTTAATGTAAGGCGTGTCATCCGTACAGCCGGGGTTCTGTTTATAAGTGAGAAGTGCACCAGTTTCCGGTTGCGGTGGTGTCTCATTCTCTGTGAGCGCAAGCGCATAGCACTGTTGGGTGAATTTGCCGCTGCCGGAAGTGTATACTGCCTCGATCACGGCGGCGCCCGCTTTTTTCATGGTGAGAAGCGCGCCATCCTCATTTTTGGCAATGGATACCACATCCGGGTTGTTGCTGGTCCAGTTGAGCTTACTTTTATCCTGTGTGGGCGCAAAATCCATGTGAAGCTGGTATGTGCTTCCCACATTTGCGCTGACTGTCTGATTTGCTTCTCGGAGCACAGGAGCATCGACAACGGTAACCTTACACTGTGCTTTTTTGTTGCCGTCCTGCGAAGTTGCCGTGATGGTTACGCTTCCACCTTTTTTTAGCGTGAGCACGGCGGAAGAGGAGGCAGTCGTTTTGTCCGCAGCCAGACCGGTGACGGCATTGTCAGTTTTTTCTGCTACGGAAACGATGTCGCTGTTTGAACTGGTCCAGATTACAGTCGGGTTTGCGATCTTTTTATCGTTTTCCGATGTAATCGTAGCGGTAAGCATTCTTTTTTTCTCATCCGTTTCCGCCAACGGGAAAGAGAGACTGTTTTTGTCCAGCGTAATCCCTTTCACATGGTTGATCAGGTATTTTTTCTTTTGAATCTTGAAGGAATAGGTCTTTGTGCCGCCGTATTCCCCGAGACCGCGCAAGGTGACTTTTGCGGTGCCCGCTTTGATATTATTTTTGTATTCCGATGCAAGGATTTCAAAACAGGAATCCTTCTGGGGCAGCTCCTGTCCTTTTTTCTGATCGGCTGCCGTGGCATAAATATGAATGTCACTTTTATCTAACCTGATTTCCTCCCCGGTATATTCCTGCGGATCGATGACAACTTTCAATGTACTGATATTTTTGGAAAAGATCCGATATGTCCCGGTGATGGTATTCTCATAACAGCCCACGCCTGTTACGGTAACGGTAACGACAGTCTTTGCCTGCGGAGATGCCTCCTGCGTATGGCTGAAGGTGATGTTCGTGTCATAGTCTGTCTTTGCCGCCAGTTTTTTGCCGTTTACGTCTTTGATCGTGACAGTTGATTTCCACTTGTTCGGCTTGTCGATGTACGGTTTATCGGGGATGGAGATGGTGCAATTGCCGATATCGGCTTTCGTCACCAGAAGCGTCACGGTTTTTTCGTATCCGCTATAGTTGCCTTTTCCCTTGATCTCACAGGTCATGGATTCACCCGGCGTCTTGTTGTCTTTGTACTTTATGGTGTAATCGGTTTTGTTTTTTAAGACGGTATAATTCTGATCTTTTAAAATGAGTTCGGGCACAGCGCCGCCTTTTTGATAGGGCGTTTCATAAGTCCCGTTCCTGTTTGTCACATTTTTCCCCATGACAAGTTTAATATCTATGTTCGGCGTAATGGTATAAGTCAGCCGGAGCGTGCCTTTATATCTGCCTTTGCCCGTAAAGGTGACAGTCACTTTCCCTGCCTTTTTCGCATTGCCGTATTTTACGGTATAATCGGTTCCTTCCGCGAGCGTTACTTTTTCGCTTCCTTCGCCATAGGAAAGTAAGGCGGCACCTGTCTGGAACATACCGCCGTCTTTATCGACTGTATTCTGGGAGAAGCGGATGGTTTCTTTCCAGTCCGCACCGGGAACGGCATCCTTAAGCTGTCTGTCGTCCACAAGCTTTAGTGTTATTTTTTTACAGCCGCTGTAGCCTTTCTCTTTCCCGGCATCGGTGGGGGACAGCATGACATAAGCGCCCTCGATTCCTGACGCGTAAACTTTATAATCATAATGTGCCGGTTCCACGATTTGCCCGCCTATTTTGACTTCTGTAATGCCGACATCCGATTTGGACAGCGGCGTGCCGTGATATTCATACTGTTTTTTGTCAAGCTTTACCGACGCGGTGCTGAAATTCCGTGTTTTATCTTTTAGGACTACAAGCGTCATGGGAAATGAGCCGGTAAAGTTTCCCGTTCCTTTTACTGTATAAGAGTAGACTTCCCCTGCCTTATAGAGATCGCCGTTTTTATAATCTTCCGGCAAAGCCATCATGCCTTCGCCCGGAGTCGTGTAATCGCAGACGAAATCTTTCTTCACCGTCAGTTTTTTCTTCCCGTAGGTCAGAACGGGAGCGGGAATGTTCAGTTTTTTGCTATAATTGACGGTCTGTTCGTAAGCCGGTGAAACCTTGGGCGTATTGTAAATATCAATGTCGTTGATATCCAGAGGTTTGATCGTATAGTACAGTGTCACGCTGCCTTGATACTGACCTTTCAGATTGATGGTCACGCTGGGCGCTTTGGGGCTGTTCCACGCGGCGGCGTTGACATTATTTTTGTAGCTCAGGGTATAATCTGTTTTTTCCTTCAAAAGCGTGTCTTTATGGTATACACGGAAGTTCTGCGTAATTTTCTGTCCGTTATAGACGAGATCCTCACTTTCTTTCACAAACCCGGCTACCCGGATATCGCCGGAAAGATCGATGAGTTTTTCACTGTCGGGGTTATTTTTATCGGGGACAACATCAACCACGAAGGAGGACGTGATACCGCGGCAGGACGCCGTGATCCGGGCATACCCTTCCGAAGCTGCCGTGACTGTGGCAGTTCCGTTTCCGCCCGCTTTTACCGTGGCGACAGTCTTATCGCTGCTGTCCCACACAATATCCGCCTGCAAGGTTTCGGGTGTCGCTTTCGCTGTGATCAGCAGGTCGTCTCCGGGTGACATCGGAACCTGTTTGCCTTTGGTGAGGATAGCTTCCTCGTCTGTGACGGCGCCGTTATAGAGAACTAACGTGCCTTCCGTTTCCGCTTCCAGAGACGCATCACTACCTTCGGTGAGCGTGGAAACATCGGCGGCATTGATGTTTTCGGAAACAGTGGAAAGGATGCCCGAATCTGCATCGTCCGGCATCTCTTCATCGCCGTTTTCATCAGCGGCCGGCACGTTGTCTTCGGGCACATCGTTCCCGGAAAGCGCATCGTCAGCAGTATCGGCGCTGTTTTCCGAGACAGAAGTATTTTCTGAAACAGAAGAATTTTCCGAAACGGATGAACCGCCTTGTGCGGCGTCAGTTGTGGGACCTTCCGTGGCGGCAACGTCTTCTGCGGTCTGCTCTGTGTCTGTGATGGTGTCATTTTCTGGCAGAAAAGGTATGGTGGCGGCAGAGTAAAAGCTTTCCGCCTTTCCGCCTTCCGTTTCCGGGTAGAATGCCGCCCGGATATAGTAGTCGTAATCCGCAGCTGTCTTCTCGGACGCATCGCTCGGTGTATCCTTCACGACAGAGTAGTGTGCTTCGGGGACAAGCGTCATCATCCCGCAATATCCGCTTGCAGCGTTCGTTATTTCTTCCATGATAAAATAAGGGGAAGAGGGCACTTCCTCAAAGCCGTGCCAGTCGTCCGCTTCATCGAGAAGGCTTGCGCTTCCGGGCTCTGTTCCTTTTTCACCGCAAAGAATGCTCCATTCCAGTGTGCCCGTCTCTTTGTAGGCGGGCGTTTTTTCCATATCGTAGTTGACAAACAGAACCAGAGCTTCCGCTGACGCGAAAGAGACGGGGAGATCATAGGAGAAGGTATCGTCATCCGCGGCGGGAAGCGTGCCATCTTCGGGAATCTGTCCGATATGTATGGCGGGTAATTCCGTTTCCGGGGCTGTTTTTTCTGTCTCGGATATGGCATCCGCATCTGGTGGGGTATCCTGATCTTCCGAACCGGTATGTCCGGCAGAAGTTTCTGAAAAATCACCGCTGTTCTCGGTTTCTTCGACGTCATCTTCTGGTGTTTCATCGGAAATTATGGTGTTTTCTGAAAGAGAATCTTCCGAGTTAACGATAGTTTCCGTTGCCAGCGCCGTTATGCTGCCACAGTTGCCAAGTGCAAGCGACAGGATTAGCACTGCCGCAAGCCATCTGTTTCTGTTTCGCATCATCTATTCCTCCTGTATCCTTTTTTGCACGTCTGAAATGACGGTTGCATAATTTTGTGTATTTATTTTAATAAATGGACACAACTTGTGTCATTATAACACAAATGCGGCGAAAAAGTGACATGGAATATCTTCCTGTCAGATATTTTGCTACATTGACAGCATTTCTGTGTTTGTGTTATATTAGGTATGTTCAA
>Ga0137307_100359_pt1 | contig 66104 bp, 61 predicted proteins | sample NAcewD2O_March_2_FD_97180 | JGI IMG/M metagenome (GOLD analysis project Ga0137307, IMG submission 97180) | Mouse cecal microbial communities from Vienna, Austria - N-Acetylglucosamine amended D2O_March | ecosystem: Host-associated > Mammals > Digestive system > Large intestine > Cecum | place... | reverse complement strand
ATATGTTGTTCCTGGCTGTACATGGGCTATTTTTAGCGGAACTGGCACAAACAGGTCGATTCAGGAATTACAACAACGCGTTGTGACGGAATGGCTTCCAACTTCCGGCTATGAATTTGCGGATGCCCCCGATGTGGAAGTTTATCTAAATTCTGACCCTGACAATGCGCAATATGAAGTTTGGCTGCCAATCAGAAAAGTATGAGATAGAAGAAGGCAGAAAATTAAAATCAAGAATTAATCCTGAGTTTGTGTCTGCGGTGCATCCGCAAATAGGTAATGCGCAGAGAAATGGGGTGAAATATGATGGATAAAAACACGGCAGATAAAAATTATGATGAATTTTTAGAAACCACAGGCGCAAGCAGGGACCGGGTTGAAGAAATAAACGATTTTCTTATGGATAGAAGCTGTAAGCGTGAAATCAAAACTGCGAAAAGCGGATTTACCGTTTCGTACCTTTTGCAAGATTCCAAAAAGACATTGGCTACTTTCGTCTGTAGAAAAACAGGGATAAAATTGAGGATTTTTCCACAACGGCTTAATGAATATATGGGATTTTTGGATACCCTTCCGGCAAAGATGAAAAAAGAAATTATAAAGTCCTCTGTCTGCAAGCGGCTTATCAATCCGAATGACTGTAATCCTAAATGTGTAATGGGATATACCTTTGTGATGGATAAGGAATACTATCAAAAATGCAGATATATGGCTTTTATGCCAACGGTAACCGAAGAGAGTACACCTTTTATTAAGGAATTTTTACAAAATGAGTTCATGCAATAAAATGATAAAACCTTCCGATGGCAAATAAGAAACTATTGTTTGACGGCAAAGTTTTTATGTGTCTAACAGAATAAAGAAAATTTGGGAATTTTACAACGGCTTTGAAATCATGTTCAAAACCGTTTTTTTTCGTTTTTTATTTCCCATTCCTTATTTCTTATTCTCCCCGTAACGTCTGCTATTTATAAAAACCCCTCCCATTTATCAAAAGCCCTTCCTCTGGCATACTTAAGGGCAGCTTTGCACTGACGATAAGTATTTTTAAAACCAAGCCGTCCGCCATAGGAACCTGCAGTTTGATTGCAAAAGGGATTTTTTTAATAGGGCATATGTGCAAATAAGGACGGAAAATAAAGCAAACTTCGTCCTTACAATCTCTCAATAAAAGAGATACAATGCAATTACGAAAATATTGAAATCCTAATTTAAAATCTTCGGAAAGGAGAAAAATATGGGCAATTATTTTTTGGCCGTAGACATTGGAGCCTCCAGTGGACGCCATATTCTGGGCAGCATACAAGACGGCAGGATAGTCATTGAGGAAGTGTACCGTTTCGAGAACGGAATGGCAAAAAAGGACGGTCATCTTCAATGGGATGTGAATCATCTTGCAAAAGAAATTGTAGCCGGAATGTGCAAGTGCAAAGAGGCTGGGAAGATTCCCGTTACGATGGGGATTGATACCTGGGGCGTGGATTATGTGCTGTTGGACGGGGAAGGTAAAATTGTCGGAAATACTTATGGCTATAGGGATAGCCGGACAAAAGGGATGGACGAAGAGGTATACCGCCATATCCCGTTGGAAAAGCTGTATGAGAGGAATGGGATACAAAAGCAGATATTCAACACGGTTTATCAACTGATGGCAGCCAAGGTACAGGAGCCGGAAATCCTTGCACAGGCAGAGAGTTTGTTGATGATGCCGGATTATTTTAACTTTGTGCTGACAGGGGTGAAGAAGAGCGAATATACCAATGCGACCACAGGGCAATTGGTGCATGTAAAAAACAACGATTGGGATTGGGAGCTGATGGATATCCTTGGGCTTCCGAAAAAGATTTTCAACCCTCTTTCTATGCCGGGAACGATTGTTGGGGAGCTGAAAGAAGAGATTGCCGAAAAAGTAGGGTATCAGTGCAAGGTAATGCAGATTGCATCCCACGATACGGCTTCTGCCGTATTGGCTGTGCCTTCGCTGGAAGAAGAATGCCTTTATATCAGTTCCGGTACATGGTCTTTGCTGGGAACGGAAATCAGGGAACCGATTTGCACGAAAGAAAGCATGGAAAAGAACTTTACCAACGAAGGCGGCTATGATTATCGGTTCCGGTATTTGAAAAATATTATGGGGTTATGGATGATACAGTCGGTAAGGCATGAATTTGACGATGCCTATTCCTTTGCGGAAATCTGCAGACAGGCGGAGGAAGAAAAGGAATTTCCTTCCCGGGTGGATGTAAACGATGATTGCTTTCTGGCTCCGGACAATATGACGAAAGAAATACAGGGCTATTGCCAAAGGACTGGGCAGCAGATACCGAAGACGCTGGGTCAGTTGGCAACAGTGGTCTATCAGAGCCTAGCGGAATGTTATGCGCAGGCTTTTGCGGATGTGGAAAAACTGACCGGAAAGAAGTACCAGGCAGTACATATCGTAGGCGGCGGTTCCAATGCCGCATATTTGAATGAGCTGACCGCATCCAAGAGCGGGCGGACGGTATATGCCGGGCCGGGGGAAGCGACGGCTATTGGGAATCTGGCGGTACAGATGATGGAAGCAGGGGGATTGGGCAGCTTGAAGGAAGCGAGAAAATGTATTTTTTATTCTTTCGGAGTGGAAGAATACAAAGCATAAAAATCAGGAGGAAAAGGAAATGGCAGGAAAAGAAAGATATGAATTGGCAAAGGAACAGTATGGGAAGCTGGGTGTAGATACGGAAGCGGTATTGGAGACGTTAAAAAATATCCCGATTTCCATGCATTGTTGGCAAGGGGATGATGTAATTGGCTTTGACCATGACGGCCCGTTGACCGGAGGAATCCAGACTACCGGCAATTATCCGGGGAAGGCCAGGACACCGGAAGAGTTGATGGCAGATATCGAGAAGGCATTTAGCCTGATTCCCGGAAAGCACAAAGTGAATCTGCATGCCTGCTATGCTATTTTTGAAGAAGGGGAATTTGTGGATAGGGATAAACTGGAACCGAAGCATTTTGCAAAATGGGTGGAATTTGGGAAGAAAAACGGAGTGGCTTTTGACTTTAACCCGACCTGTTTCTCCCATTCTATGGCAGAGGACGGGCTGACTCTGTCAAGCCCGGATGAAAAAGTACGTAAATTCTGGGTGGAACATTGCAAGGCATGTATCAGGATTTCGGAATATCTGGCAACGGAGCAGGGAAGCCCATGTGCGATGAATATCTGGATTCCCGATGGGATAAAAGATGTTCCTGCGGACCGTCTTGGTCCAAGGGCAAGGTTTAAACAATCCTTGGATGAGATTTTAGCAATCCCTTATGATAAAGAAAAAGTCCTTGTATGTTTGGAGTCCAAAGTTTTTGGTATTGGAATGGAATCGTATACGGTAGGATCCAGTGAATTTACTTTAAGCTATGCGGCAAAGAATGGCATTATCAGCCTGCTGGACAATGGGCATTATCATCCCACCGAAGTAGTATCGGACAAAATCCCTTCCATGCTATTGTTTAACGATAAAATTGCCCTTCATGTAACAAGGGGAGTGCGTTGGGACAGCGACCATGTAGTCCTTCTGGATGATGAAACAAAGGAAATTGCAAAGGAAATTGTAAGGAATGATGCGATTGACCGGGTATTGCTAGCGCTGGATTATTTCGATGCGAGCATCAACCGGATTGCGGCATGGGTGATTGGGATGCGCAATATGCAAAAAGCTTTGCTCTATGCCTTGCTTTCCCCTAACAAAAAACTGAAAGCATTGCAGGATGAAGGGAAATTTACGGAGTTGATGATGCAGCAGGAGGAAATCAAGACCTATCCGTTTGGGGATATCTGGAACGAATTTTGCGAAAGGAACGGGGTTCCGGTTGGGGAAAGCTGGTTTAAAGACGTAGAGGAGTATGAAGAAAACGTATTGCTGAAAAGGAAATAAAGATAGATAGTTTTAGCTAAGATGCCCCGCTGTTTACAGCGGGGCGCTTGGCTTTTTATGCGCTGCCGGACAGGGCTTTTGATATCCGGTTTTTATAATAAAACAAATTTACCCTAAATCCAAAAATATTACGATTGTTTGCGTCTGATCCTCAACGATATAATAAAACAAAGAGTAGGAAATTGCAGTATTCCTAACAGCAAGAAGGAGGAGAAAGAGTTGTCGGAATATGTACTTGAATTAAAAGGCATTACCAAGATTTTCCCTGGCGTAAAAGCGTTGGACCATGTAAGTTTCCAGCTAAAGCCCGGCGAAATCCATGCACTGATGGGCGAAAACGGTGCAGGTAAATCTACCTTTATTAAAGTAATAACAGGCGTACATAAAGCGGAAGAAGGTGAAATGTATCTTGACGGACAAAAAGTGGATTTTAAAGGACCCAGGGATGCACAAAAGGCAGGTATTGCGGCGATTTACCAGCATGTAACGGCATATCCCCATCTGACCGTCACTGAAAATATCTTTATGGGACATGAAATGAAGAAGCGGGGCGTCATCCAGTGGAAGGAAATGAATGATTTGGCGGATTCTTATTTAGAGGAATTGAATGCGGATTTTAAGTCAACGGCAGAAATGGGTGCGCTTTCCGTGGCACAGCAGCAAATGGTAGAAATTGCTAAGGCCATTTCCATGAAAGCAAGGATTATAATTATGGATGAGCCGACGGCGGCTTTGACCAAAAACGAGTCGGAACAGCTTTACAAGATTACGGAAAAACTAAGAGACGGCGGGGCTTCCGTTATTTTCATTTCCCATAGGTTTGAAGATATGTACCGTCTGGCTACGAGGGTTACCGTTTTTAGGGATTCCCAATATATTGGAAGCTATGATGTGAACGGTATTACCAATGCGGATTTGATTAAGGCGATGGTGGGGCGTGAAATCAGCGATATGTATCCCAAGCCGGAAGTGGAAATCGGGGAAGAAGTCCTGCGGGTGGAGAAATTGACGAGGATGGGCTATTTCAAAGATGTTAGTTTCAGCGTAAGGAAAGGGGAGATTCTCGGGCTGACCGGTCTGGTAGGGGCGGGAAGGACGGAAACTGTCCAGACGATTTATGGGGTGGAGCATTATGATTCCGGGAAAATGTACCTGAATGGAAAAGAAATTACAGTCAAAAACCCTTCCGATGCGCTGCGCCAGGGTATCGGGCTTCTGCCGGAGGACAGGCAGCATCAAGGATTGATTTTGGACTGGGGCATCGGTCGGAATATTACGCTGACGGAAATTGCCAGCCTTGGAAAAAACGGGATGACAGATGAAAAAGCGGAGCGGGCAAAAGCGAAAGAGCTGGCGGAACGGGTAGATACCAAAGCGGTCACTATTTTTGATAAGGCAAGTTCTCTTTCCGGCGGTAACCAGCAGAAAATTGTAGTGGCCAAAATTCTTGCTTCCGATTTGAAGGTAATTATTTTGGATGAACCTACCAAAGGTGTGGATGTAGGGGCGAAAGCAGAAATTTATGAAATTATGGGCGAATTGGCAAAACAAGGTTACGCCATTATTATGATTTCTTCCGAAATGCCGGAAATCCTTGGTATGTCCGATCGGATTGTAGTTATGTGCGAAGGCCGGGTAACGGGCGAGCTGAAACGTGGGGAGGCGGCACAGGAAGAAATATTGAAGTTTGCGATGGCAAGATCACCGAAGGCGGCGAAAAATTAGGAGGGCTAAGGATGGAAAAGAAGAAATTCGACTGGAAAAAAATCACTGGCTCCCGCGAAATGAGCTTGGTGATTGTATTAATTGTATTGTGTGTGTTTGTTCAAATAAGGAACAGTTCTTTCCTGACAGGGGAAACGCTGGAGGATATGTTCCGAAACTATGCGGTTATTTTTATCCTGGCATTAGGGATGATGTGTGTGCTGCTTACAGGAGGCATTGACATTTCCATCGGCTCAACGCTGGCTTTTTCAGGGATGGCAGCCGGGCTTGTCATGAGGGATTATATGATTCCGACCCCTGTTTCCTTCCTTTTGTCGATGGCAATCGGCGCAGGTTTGGGGCTGGTAATTGGGGTGGTAATTACAAAAGGAAAGGTGCCGCCTATTGTATGTACTTTGGGTTTTATGAATATCTACCGGGGTCTTACCTACTTGATTGCCAAAAGCCAGTGGGTAGCAGCATACCAGTTTACCGATAGCTTTAAAAATTTTGCATTGACCAAATACCTTGGATTTGGGATTGTGAACAATATGATTGCGGTAACTATTTACTGCTATATTATTTTCTTCGTAGTGATGAAATGGACTACCGTTGGGCGTCGCGTTTATGCGGTAGGCTCCAATGCGGAAGCGGCAGCCGTGTCCGGCATTAATATCAACCATGTGAAAATGGGTGTCTATACATTGATGGGCTTTTTATGCGGGCTGGGAGGTTCCCTTTGGACATCGCTTTATAAATCGGCCCAGGGCGATATGGCTACCGGCATTGAAATGGATGTTATCGCGGCCTGTGTCGTAGGGGGTGTGAGCCTGACAGGCGGGCGCGGTTCTGTAGTAGGCGTGTTTTTAGGCTCATTGACGATAGCTATTATCGGCAAAGCCCTTCCTCTAATCGGGGTTTCCCAATTCTGGCAGAGCGCAATCAAAGGGCTGATTATCCTTGTGGCCGTAGTATTGAACGTATTGGCACAAAGGACGATGGATAAAAACAACCTGAAAAGGAGGGAAATGTAATGGCGACAAAATTAGGAAGAACGATTATTGCAGAACAGCCTTTTTCATGGAAAACATTTTTCCTGAAATGGGAGTGGCTGCTGGTTATCTTATTTCTTGGCATCAATGTGATGAATGCCAGCCTCTCCGAGTATTACTTAAGCGGTGCAGGGTTGTTTAATGCGACCAACTCTTTTCTTGAGAAAGCTTTTGTAGCATTGCCGATGGCTTATATTCTGGTATTGGGGGATATTGATATTTCGGTAGGTTCCACGGCATGTCTTTCCGCAGTGATGCTGGCATATTTCTATAATTTGGGTGTGCCGATGGGGCTATGCATTGTTATCTGCCTTTTGACGGGCACTATCTGTGGAGCAATCAACGGATTGATTTTAACAAAATTTACGGAGCTTGCCCCTATGATCGTCACTTTAGGGACCCAAATCCTTTACCGGGGCATTGCGGAAGCGATGCTTGGCGATGAAGCCAGAGGCGGGCTTTCTAACGTGAAATGGTTTTCCAATTTGTACTGGGGGAAAGTCGGGATTATTCCGATTATGTTAATCTGCTTTGTTGTCTGTGCGGTGGTTTTTGGTTTTGTACTCCATAAGACTTTTTTTGGAAGAAGGCTGTATGCCATCGGAGCCAACAAACTGGCGGCAGAATATGCGGGCATTAAAGTGCAGAAAATACGAATGATTGTGTTTACCCTCACCGGGACTTTTGCAGCGGTAACGGCTATCTTCCTTGCGGCGAGGATGGGAAGCACAAGGGCGGACATTGCAACCGGTTATGAATTGGAGGCAATCGCTATGGCAGTGCTGGGCGGGTTCAGCACGGATGGGGGCAAAGGGAAGTTCCCCGGGCTTATTCTTGCGATTTTCATAGTGGGTATGCTGCGGTATGGGCTTGGACTTATCAATATAGCATCCCAGTTTATGTTGGTAGTTATCGGCGCTTTGTTGATTATTACTGTTATGCTGCCTAATATTAAGTCCATGTTTAAGATAAAAAAGAAAGCATAAATTACGGTACTTTGCAGGGAACCTATAAGGTGGATGATAGGTATGCCGGGGGAACTGCTTTGTATAAATAACAATTCATCATAGAAATGGGAGGAATGAAGGAATGAAGAAAAAAGTATTAAGCGTATTGCTTGCAGCTAGCATGATTAGCGCATTGCTTGCAGGATGTGGTTCCACACCGGCACAGACAGATGCACCCGCTGCAGAAGAGGCGGCTCCGGCAGAGGAAGAGGCAGCCCCTGCAGAAGCAGCTTCTGCAGAAGAAGCTCCGGCAGCAGAAGGTGAAGCGGCAGCAGCAGGCGAAGGAACATTTGCCCTTGTAACCAAGTCCGCAGGAAACCCTTATAACGAAAGGGAAGCAGCAGGGTTTGAAGAAGCGATGAAGGCAATGGGATATTCCGACAGCCAGATTATTATCAGGCATCCGGAATCTGCTACGGCAGACGCACAGATTACAACGATTAATGAATTGATTTCGCAGAACGTAAGTGCAATCGCAATTGCAGCAAACGATATGGATGCATTGCAGCCCGTTTGCGAGCAGGCAGCGTCACAGGGTATCAAGATTATTTCTCTGGATTCTACAGTGAATGCAGCCAGCCGTATGACACACGTGAATCAGGCCGGTACACAGATTATCGGCCAGACATTGATGGATGCGGTAAAAGATTTGGCAGGCGGCGAAGGCCAGTGGGCAATCTTATCCGCAACCAGCCAGGCTTCCAACCAAAACGCATGGATTGCAGCAATGAAAGAAGTTATGGAAGGCGAAGATTATGCAGGGCTGGAATTGGTAGAAGTGGCTTATGGCGATGACGAATACCAGAAATCAGTTGACCAGACACAGGCATTGCTTACTAACTATCCTGATTTAAAAGTTATCTGCGCTCCTACCACAGTAGGTATTATGGCAGCGGCAGGCGTATTGCAGGATAAAAACTCCGAAGTGAAGTTAACAGGCCTCGGGCTGCCTTCCGAAATGGCAGATTATATCGGAACAGACAATGTATGCCCTTATATGTACTTATGGAACCCCATTGATGTAGGCCGTCTTGGCGCATATACATCGGTAGCATTGGTAAACGGAGATATCACAGGTGCAGCAGGCGAAACATTTACGGCAGGCGAAATGGGCGGTTATGAAATCGTAGAAGCTTCTGACGGCGGTACGGAAATCATCGTTGGACCTCCTTTCGCATTTACACCTGAAAACATTGATGAATGGAAGTCTGTATATTAAAAGAGGCGGAAGCAATGATAAAAACATTTAAAATGAAATTATATCCGGGCATGGAAGCGGAATATGAAAAAAGGCACAATCAGCTTTGGCCGGAAATGATTGACATGATTCATGAACATGGCGGCAAAAATTATACGATTGCCCTGGACCCGGAAACATTAACCCTTTTCGGATATATTGAAATCGAAGACGAGGAGTTGTGGAATAAAGGGGCGGATACGGCAATCAACCGCAAATGGTGGGATTTTATGGCGGATATTATGGAGACAAACCCGGACAACAGCCCGGTATGCCACGATTTAAAACCGCTGTTCCATCTGGATTAAGAAAAAAACGGAAAACAGGAAAGCATTCCTTAAGCTTTGTGAAGCTTAGGGAATGCTTTTAACGTAAGTAAAGTGCTTTATCCCTCTGTTCATAATTTCAATATCGCTAACCATTTAAATCTCCCTCCAATCTTCTAATAAAATCTATAGGGTTTAGCATCTGAAATTCGTTTGTCTTATGCTTTAATAGCCTGTCATCTGTAGAAAGGAAACAGTCACAAGATGAATATATTGCACAGGCTATATGGTAAGCGTCTTTCGTTTATTTTATACTGCCACGAGAAAATTTACAAGGTCTGCACCATTCAAAATGCCCCACATGGTTTCCGATACAGGACATTTATCTCATTAGTCTTTCCAGTGGCGTCTGTAAGATAGAGGGGTCATGGATTCTCTTGCTTTGAATAGGTTGATAAAATGGCTGACATTGTGCATGCCGCAGGCAAAAGCGATTTCCCCCACCGGCATGTGGGTATATTTCAGAAGTTCTTTGGCATAGGTAATCCGCGTATTGACGAGGTAATCCTGAATCGTAATGCCCATGTAGCGTTTAAATTCCCGGGAAAGGTAGTATTTGCTTATATGCTGAAGACTGGCAAGCTGTTCGAGGGAAGGGTCTTCCTGAAAGTGGGTGTCGATGTATTTGGAGCATCCCTGTACATAGGGAGGGATATCAAAAGAGGATGTCCGGCCGGTAAAATTCAGAATAAGCAGTTTTGTCAACAAGCTTAAAATCAGCTGGGAGGTGACAAGTTCGCTGGCAGCGGTCTTATCCTGGTTTATGGCGATTATTTGCCGAAGATAGGATTCAAAAGCGGCCTTGTCCGGAATGTCCGGGATGTAGAAGCCGTTTCTTTCAAATTCCTGATAATAGCCCAAAGAGGAACTTCCATAAAAATGAAGCCATAAAAATTCCCACTGGGGGCCTTCCAGGGCATAATAGCGGTGATGCTTTTTGCAGTGGATAAAGAAACACTGGCCGGCGGATAGAGTATATTCGCCGGACTCGTATTGCAAATGTCCGTTACCGGAGAGGGTATATAGGATAAGAAAAGAATTTAAATTCTTACGCTCGGTAAAATAGGGGGGCATGGTTTTGAAGTAACCGGCTTCCTGCATGTAGAAGAAAGAAGATTTGGCAAGCTGGGTTGGGGTGTTGATGAGACGGATGGAATCGTCCGTCCATGTGAGGGATGCGCGCTCCAAGTATCGGTTCATAATGGTTCCTTTCTTACTCATTTTTAGAGCAATAAACTATTATTTTATGGCAACAGTATAGGATGTAAATTATAAAAAATGCTTATATAATAGTATTTATAAAAGAGATATATTAGTACAATATACTATTATATATCATTGCGGATAAAAAGGGAAGAAGATGGAATAGAAATCATTTTCAATCACAGGTTTGTGTCGGCGCGGCATCCACAAACTGAAAAGCCAAATCGGCTTTGTATAAAAAAGCCGCGCAGAAATGAGGTAAAAAATGGAAAAATTAAAGGCAACGAAAAGGGCAAGGATTGGGATTTACACAATGGGACTGAAGACTTATTGGAGCCAATTTACAGGGCTGCGGGAAAGGATGTTGGAGTACGGAGGGTTTATCGCAAAAAAAATTGAAGAGATGGGGGCAGAGGTTTTCTTTTATGGGCTGGTGGACAGCGAAGAAGAGGGAAGGAAGTGCGGGGAGTTTTTTAACGAGAAGGGGGTAAATCTTGTTTTTGCCCATGCAGGAACTTATGTGACAAGCGCGTCGGTGCTTCCGGTGCATCAGATTTGTAAAGCGCCTGTGGTGATTTTGAATTTACAGCCCACTGCGAAAATAAATTATTTGCAGACATCGACGGGGGAATGGCTGGCGCATTGCGGGGCATGTCCGGTACCGGAGCTGGCGAATGCATTCCATAGGGCAGGGGTTGCTTACCGGTGTATTAACGGGCTGCTGGGGATGGACTATACGCCCAAGATATCGGTTACGGATGAAAATACGGCGGAAAGGCCGGAAGCGAAACGGGCATGGAAGGAAATCGGGGAATGGGTACAGGCGGCGGAGGTAAAAGCTTCATTGCAATATTGCCGGTTTGGTTTCCTGGGGAATAATTATAGCGGCATGTTGGATTTATATTCGGATTTTACAATGATACAGACCCAGACAGGAGCCCATGTGGAGCTGCTTGAGATGTGTGATTTGGACAGGATGATGGGGGAAGTGACAGAAGCGGAAATAGAGGAAAAGAAAAAGGAAATCGAAGGGTTTTTTACTATCAGCGATGACGTGTCAGCAGACCCTTTGGCACAAAAACCTACAAAAGAACAGTTGGGTTGGTCGGCAAAAGTGGCGGCAGCACAGGAGCGGCTGGTAAAAGAATATCGTTTGGACGGATTGGCTTATTATTATCATGGTGCGCCGGATGGGGCTTATGAGAAACTTCAGTCAGGGTTTATTGTAGGGCACTCTTTATTGACGGCAAAAGGCATTCCTTGTGCAGGGGAAGGGGATTTGAAAACCTGTCTTGCCATGAAAATATGTGATATTGTAGGAAAAGGCGGTTCGTTCTGCGAAATCGTAGTAACAGATTACGAAGAAGGCACCATCCTGCTGGGGCATGACGGACCGTTCCACTTGGCGATTGCCCAGGGCAAACCGCTGCTGCGGGGCTTGGGGGTTTATCATGGGAAGCAGGGAACGGGCGTTTCCGTAGAGGCAAAGGTGCGTGCGGGAGAGATTACTAATCTGGGATGCACACAGACGGCAGATGGCAGGCTGAAATTTATCATTACGGAAGCGGAAGCAACGGATGCACAGATTATGACGATAGGCAATACCCAGACCCACGTACGTTTCCATAAAGACCCTGACGCCTATATGGACGAATGGTTTGCGCAAGCCCCTACCCACCACTTTGCTATGAGCGTTGGGCATAATGGGAGATTGTTTGAAAAAATAGCGGATTTGCTTGGAGTGACAGCGGTGGTTTTGGATAAATAACGGATTAGTTACACCACGTTTTACAACTGATTGGAGGACATGCAAGGACAGTTGAAGAGTGGATTGATAAGGACAATATCATCAACCGGTGCATTATTTTCTGTAAAGTGTTCAATGAGCAGGAAAAATAGAATGGAATGATATAAAAAGCAGTTGGCATAATCTGAGAATCATTTTCGTATCAAAATAACAGCATAAAGGCGCATGGAACAGTAAATTGTAAACCATGCGTCTTTTTTGCCATATAGGATTCGGGTGTCAAAAACCCTGTCCGGCAGACCGTAGATTTTTCTAATAATTAGAGTATAGAACTATTTAAAAAAATTTTTAAATAATTCTTGACTGCCTTATACATATTTCGTATAATCTATTTAAAGATTTGTTGAAATAGGAGGCGATATATTGGCGGTAAATGAAATACTTGCAGCGTTGGCAGATGAAAACCGAAGAAAAATTTTGCATAAATTAAAGGAGGGAAAAATAAGTTCCGGTGATTTAGCAAATGCTTTGGGCATGACGCCGCAAGCCCTATCATATCACTTATCAAAGTTAAAAAAGGCAGATTTAATTTATGAGACAAGATTTAAGAACTTTATTTATTATGAATTAAATTTATCTGTACTTGATGAAACTATCATGTGGATTAACGAGTTACGAGGAGGTCAGAAATGAAAACAAAGAAAACAGTATATTATATTTTGATGTATCTTCCTTTAGTGATTGTTTTGATTGCATTGCCATATCTTCCCGAAAAAATTCCTGCCCATTACGGATTTGACAATCAGGTTGACCGTTGGGGAAACAAATATGAGGCTTTGCTGTTTCCAATAATAAGTCTTTTAATGGGGTATTTTCTGCTTAGAATGGCAAAATTGGCGGCGAAGCAGGAAGAACACGGGGAAAACAATAAAAATGTTACCATCATTGTAGGCATTTTATTGCTGGTATTGTTTAATGCCTTGAATGCCTATTCCCTTTACACAAGCTTTAACAAAGTTGAAAATTTATCATCTGTTTCATTGGATATTGGTCAGCTTGTTTTTGGTATCATTGGCGTGTTGATGATTGTTCTAGGAAATGTCATGCCTAAGTTGCGGATGAACTCTACGATAGGGCTAAGGACACCTTGGAGCATGAAAAATGAAGTAATATGGAAAAAATGCCAACATATAGGAGGGATTTCCTTTATCATTGGGGGGATTATTATAATAGGCATTTGTATAGCTATGAAAGGTACTTCTTGTTTACTGTCTGTTTTAGGGGTATGGGCAATTCTGATAGTTATTGATGTTTTCTTAACATATATAGTTGCTAAAAGGAACTGATATAACATAAATTTCGGCTTTTCAGTATTATCAGTAAAAAGAAAGACATATAAAAACTTAATATAGAAACGGTTGAGGATATGCAGAACCAAAGTGATTATCACTTGAAGAATTAAAAGAACTTGAAGCCGAGGTTATGCAGTTGGCGTAATCAACAGGACAATTTAATATCAATAAAACAGCGTAAAGGCGCATGGAGCAGTAAATGGTAAACCATGCGTCTTTTTTTACGCTGAAAAGAAGGAACATGAGCGACAATATTCAGAACACTAACATACTATTGATAAGACATGGTATTTAGTCCAATGTCATTTGGTTAGTGCCTTGATTCAGCCGTGAGGAACATAAAATGCTCAAGGAACCCGTTAAAAAACGTCGGCACTTAACGAGGTTCCTCACGAGTTTAGTGTCCGTTACGCTTTTTACCGAGCGAAAGCGTGGTGACGGAGCATTTTATGTTCCTCACGGCGTCTGGTACCGTTAACTAAATGACATTGGTATTTAGCCGAGGTACATTTTTCTGCTACAAGTATCCAAAACATAGAGGAAAAGTTAAAGCGTGTCATGCTCCATGAGATAGAGCATGGGAAACAGAGCAAATCAAGAAAAAGTGATGAAAAATGATGAATACGTCCTTGACAAGTAGCAAAGGGGTTAATAATATTGACATTTTGCTCGAGGGGGGTATATAATGGACAAAAAAATGGCGAAAGTGCAGCAAATATGTCGAAAAGTTTTATATTCGCAAATGTAAATGAAAGAATAGGGTTAGAATGCCAGAAGTCTTCCGCCGTGCAAAAGCTTCCGATTGCATAAAAGCTGCTTACATATTTTTGGTGAAGCGCTAAATGATGCCGGACAGCAGACTTTTTGGAACTCTAATCAGAACAGGGAAGGAAATGGAAAGTACAAAAGAAAAGTATAGGCATGAATTAAAGTATATAGTGGATGAAAGAGAAGCGGAATTGGCAGTTGCCAGAATCCGGCAGTTTATGAAGACCGATGAGTATCATCCCGAAGGGAAATACCGGATTAGAAGCGTATATTTTGACGATATATGGAACTCTGCATTGATGCAGAACATGAACGGGGTATCGCCCAGAAGCAAATACCGGATAAGAGTTTACAATGAAGAGAAGGGGAATATCCGTTTGGAACAGAAAATCAAAAACCATGATATGACGAAGAAAAGAAGCTGTCTTTTATCATTGGATGAATGCAATGGTCTCCTTCAGGGATGTGCGGAGGGGATTGGGCCGGAAGAAGGCGGGGAAGGCAGGGGATTGCTGCTGGATTTGGGCCGGAAGATGCATTGGGATTATTTAAGGCCGAAAGTGATTGTCGAATATGAAAGAACCGCCTTTACCTATAAGCAAGGGAATGTCAGGGTGACTTTTGACAGGAATTTGGCAACTTCCAACTATGTCTGTAAGCTTTGGGATAATAAACTGCCCAAGAATCCGGTGATGGGCAATGGAAAATGTGTGATGGAAGTAAAGTTTGACGAATTTCTTCCGGGATGCGTCAAACAGGCACTGGATACAGGGAAAATGGAGCGGGTTCGGTTTTCTAAATATACGTTATGCAGAATGAAAGGTACGATGGAAAAATGGGCATGAATGATATCATTAAAAATTCGATTTTGGAGGCTGTAGAAGGCAATACGCTTTCTATGTGGGCAATCTATGTGACTTTAGGGACAGGGATTTTGTTTTCCCTGTATATTTATGGGATTTATTATCTCTCCCAGAAAAAAGGGTTTTATAATAAACAGTTCAATGTGGTTTTGGGGGTTCTTCCCATCATTACCGCAGGGATTATTTTGGCCATGCAGTCAAATCTGGTGATTTCCCTGGGGATGGTAGGGGCTTTGTCGATTGTCAGATTCCGGACGGCAGTGAAAGAGCCGAAAGATTTGCTGTTTCTTTTTTGGTCAATTAGCGTAGGGATTATCCTTGGGGCAAGGAATTATGTATTAGCTTTTGCAGTCTGTATGGTAGTAACGATTGTGCTGTTTCTTTTGGAATTGCTGCCGGAGGGGAGAGCTACCATGCTGCTTGTAGTCAATATGGACAAAGACGGGAATGAGGAGGAAATCCTTTCCATCCTGTCCAAATATGTAAGGCGTTCTAAGATAAAGACGCGCAACCGGACGATGGATGGGCTGGATATGATTATCGAGTGCGGAACAAAAAAGGAAAGCGAGTTGTTGGAAGAAGTTTCCGCAGCAGGGCATGTCCGCAGTGTTTCCATGATTGCCCATGACGGAGAAGCGGTTTATTAACGGCAGGAATGGTGGAACCGATGGAGAAAAGAGCAAAAATTATACTTCTGTCTTTATTATCATTTCTTTTTTTAATCTGTCTGTTTTGGGGCGGCAGGCAGTTTCGGACAGTAAATGTGCATATGGTACAGGATGCGTCTATGGAAACTGCAGCGGCCGCGGAAATCCGGACAGAAGATTCTTCTATTAAAATCAATGCTTTCCAATCGGATAATGGGGATTCTTATATTTTTCTGCCTTCTTGTGCGGAAGGGAAAAGGCTGGCTGTGGACGGGGGGGATGTTCCGATATCCTGCCGGACGGTGGAATCCGGTTTATCCATTGCCTGTGGACAGGGCCATACTTTGACAATTTTGACTGGTTCGGAGATACCTTCCGTTTTTCTGACACTGAAACACGATATTTCCTATATTGGCTCGGATAAATCCCTTTCCGATTCCGGTCAGGCAGTGTTTTTGGATGCGGATGGGAAAACAGTGTATACCGGTGGGCTGGAAAGAATTAAAGGGAGAGGGAATACCAGTTGGGAACAGGAAAAGAAGCCTTATAATATCGTTTTGAAAAATGCGGTATTGTTGCCGGAAACCGGCTATGCAGCATCGGAATTTGCATTGGTTTCATCCAGCGACATCAGCTTTTTGCGCAACCGGATATCCAACGGAATGGCTGAAGCGATGGGGGGTTCTTATGTGGAAGGGATTTGCATTCATTTGTATATCAACGATACCTTCCAAGGGGTATATGAAATGTATCCAAAGATAAATCCGGAAAGCCTTGGCATTTGGGATTTGTCGGCTGAGACAGAGCAGGTAAACCGCTGCCGGTCTTTGCCTGTGCAATCCACCACAGGGGTGAGGCTGGATGATTGGAACCAATCGCTGACCGGAAAATGGTGGGATTATGAAAACAATCCGGAAAATATCACAGGCGGGTATCTTTTGGAAATGGATCATGCAGCCCGTTATGAGGATGAGCCCAGCGGATTTATTTTGGACAGCGGGGCATATGTAGTTTCCAAATCCCCTTCCCGCTTATCGGAGGCACAATACCAATATATCTCCGGGTATATGCAGGAATGTGAGAATGCCATGATTTCCGGTGTGGGGAAAGATTCTGTGGAAGAACTGTCGCAATATATTGATATTTCCAGTTTTATTGCCAAATATCTTGTGGAAGAGGTCAGCAAAAACATCGACTGTTCCTCCACCAGCCAGTATTTTTATAAAGATAAGGACGGTATCCTCTATGCAGGGCCGGTATGGGATTATGATTGGGCTTATGGGGTAGAGAGGATACAGGAAGGTATTGATTATCTTGACCCGGAAGGGTTTTCGGCAAGAGAGGTACCAGGAACATTGAAATGGTGGCAGCTCCTTTACTATAACAATGCGGTGTACCAAAATATGGTTGGAACATATGAAAAAACCTTATACCCCTATCTTAATCGGATTACCCAGTCGGAGTTATCCAATTGGGCGGAGGAACTTGCCCAAAGCGCCGTTATGGATTATTGCCGCTGGGGGCGGTGCGATTTGTCGGATTTGTCCGAAGTGGAAGATTTTTATTATGGCCAGGTAGCAGCGGTGAAGGATTTTTTACTGGCGAGGAAAGAATTTTTGTACCGGGAATGGGTGGTGGGAGGAGGTTTTTAGACGGAAGCTTTCAATCCGGTTAGGTTTGTGATAAAATGAAATATAAATCTGATAAAGCCGGAAAGCGAGTACAAGGGATGAAGCTGCTGATTGTAGATGATGAAAAATTAACGAGGGATGGGCTGATGAACAGCATCGATTGGGAGCAGCTAGGGGTCGATGCGGTGGCGCAGGCCGATGACGGGCTACATGGCTTTGAACTGGCGGGAAGGTTTCAGCCGGATATTGTATTGAGCGATGTGCGGATGCCTCGGATGAGCGGGATTGAGATGGCAGAAAAGCTACAGATACACAATCCCGATATCAGCATTATTTTTATGAGCGGATATTCGGATAAGGAATATTTAAAAGCGGCAATTAAGCTGAAAGCAGTCAGTTATGTGGAAAAGCCTATTGATTTGGAGGAAATAAAAGAAGCAGTCAGGAGAGCTTGCCAGGACGTGGCGGCGGCAAGGGAAGCGGCAGGGATTAAGGCGCTGTCGATTTCCATGTCCCGTTCGTCTTTGGCGGAGCGGTTGGCGATGGCGCCAAGAGCGGATAAAATGCTGATGAAAGAGGAAGATATGGAATTTCCTTTTCCCACTGACCGGCATACCCTATTTTTTACTTTTTTGATTCAGTTTTATCATATCAGTTATATGATAAACGGATTAGGGGAGATGATAGAGCCGCATATCGGGCATGTCCTGACATCGTTCGGGCTTAGGGAAATCCATTCCGTCAGGCAGGGAAATTTGTTCTTTTATCATGTTTGGGGGGTTAAAAGGTTTACGGACAGGGAGAAAAACCTGCTTGGAACGAAGCTGGAGGAGGCTTTAAAATCTTTATCGCTTCATTATCATATTGTATTCGGGAAAAATGTAGAGGGGATGGCGGAAATCCACAATTCCTATAATTCTGCCGTCATAGAATTGCAAAATTCGTTTTTCAGCCCGGACAATACACATCGCATTTATAAGCATAGGGATGACTATGATATTTTCCATGGCCTGGAGGATTTGGATATGGAAAACCGGTTGGAGGAATGCCTTTTACATAAAAATGAGAAAGAAACCTTTGCCATGTTGGAGGAGATGGTAGAAAGGCTTGTTGCCATGAAAAATATCCTGCCCAATCAGGTGAAGGATTTGTATTATAAATTGTTCGGCGTAGTTAGGAACATTTACCGTACGCTGCAGATACAGACGGTGGAAGAGGGGGAATCGGACAATAGTTTGTGGGGTTCCCTTTCTTCGTGCGAATCGGTTTATGAATTGCATGAATTGTTAAAAGAACGGATATCGTATTTCTTTTCCTCGGCGGGAAGTATGGGGGAAGAAAATTCTACGGTTTATTTAATCAAACAGTTTATTGCTGACCGTTATCAGGATGAAGCTTTGTCGGTAAAGGATATCAGCGCCCATGTAATGCTGTCTTCTTCTTATGTCTGTACCTTGTTTAAAAATGATACAGGTATGACGCTGAACCAGTATTTGACGGAATACCGTATCGAAAGGGCGAAAAAATTATTGGCGGACCCGCGATACAAAATTATTGATATTTCTGCAAAAGTCGGTTACAGCGATGGCAATTATTTCGGAAAGATTTTTAAACGGGTATGCGGTATGTCGCCGTCGGAGTACAGGGAAAAGGAGACTGCTGCATTAAGGGGGGAATTTTCTCATGATTAATGGGGTACGTTCCATGTTGCGTTATTTCCTGCATGATATGAAATTAAAGTATAAATTCATGATTACGAACATGATACTTGTGCTGGTACCCACAATTGTTCTGTTCGCGTTCCTGTATGGACGGCTTTCTCACATTATTGAGGTAAATGCCATTGAGTCCGAGCAGGCGATTGTAAACCAGACAGCAAGTACGTTGGAAGCTACAGCGAACCAGATTATTTACATTATGAATAATATTACTTCTTCCCCGTTCCTTTCCAAGGCTGTTTATACATCGGATATCCACGGATATTTGGAGGATATGCAGGGCAGTGAAGAGGCCAGGGAGTTTTATAGCAGCATCAATGCGGTGATTGACCACGAGTTTATTAAAGCGGTAAAAATATATTTACCGGAACAGGAGGGGGAATTGGGGGATTACGGGGATGCCGGCATTATCGAGCCTGTAACGGCGGTGAAGGGAAGCCACTGGCACGGGATTTTCGATGGTTCCCCTAAGACGGTGTCTTTATTCTGTCCAAGCTTTTATTTGACGAGTTCCGAGATAGAAAATTTGGGGGATATGGCATATATCAGGAAATTTACCAATATTGCCAATCCGGAAGAAACAAGCATTTATATTGCCATTTATTTTTCCAAGGAACATTTACAGAATATCCTGCATCAAAACTTAACAAGTATAAACAGCGTGTATTATATTATCAACAGCAGGGATTGTATTGTGGCAGCGTCCAGCCCGGTTTTGGCAGGGACTTATTTCATGAGCTATGATACGATTCAGCAGACCATCGGGGATATGCAGGAATTTACGATGGGAAGGATATTGGATGCAAGCCTTTATATGGGTTACCGGGAAATCAGCCGTACCGATTGGCGGCTGGTATCTGTCATTCCGGAGGATAGCGTGTTTACGGAAAGCCAAAGGGTGCTGTTTAATACCATGTACCTTTACTTGTTTTTTGTGCTGTTGGCCTGCAGCGTTGCGCTGGCTTTGTCCGGCAATATTGCAAGAAGGCTTTCCAAGGTGGTGGAAAAAATGAACCTTTACCGGGATAAGATGCCGGTGAAGTTTGAAAATAACGAGGACAAGGACGAGATAGGGCAGTTGGTAGGGAATTATAATATTATGGTAGACCGCATCAACGATTTGATGACGGAGCAGACGAGGACGGCGGAAAAGCTGAAAGTATCCGAAGTGAAAGCTCTGCAGGCCCAGATTAACCCCCATTTCCTCTATAATATGCTGGACATGATAAACTGGCTGGCGCAGAGCGGGCAGCAGGAAAAAGTATCGGCTGCTATCCAGACTTTGTCTAAATTTTATAAACTGACATTATCGAAAAAAAATATTACTATCCCTATCGGGGAGGAGCTTCGGCATGTGAGCTTATATGTGATGCTGCAGAATATGAGGTTCGAGAACAAGATAGAGTTTATCGTGGATGTGCCGGACGAAATTATGGAATATGAAATTCCTAAACTGGTGCTGCAGCCGATTGTGGAAAATTCTATTTTACACGGCATTTTTGAAAGGGAATCAAAGGCCGGGAATATCGTTATTATGGCATGGACGGAAAACGGCGATATTATTTTTACTGTGTCGGACACGGGCATGGGAATCCGCCCGGAGCGGTTGAAGACCATTTTAGACGGCACGGAGGAAAGCGAGCATGGGAGCAATATTGGGATTTATAACACCCACATGCGCCTTAAGTATCTTTATGGGGAAAAATACGGCCTTCATTTTGAGAGCAATTATGGTCAAGGAACGGAAGTGCAGGTGAGGATTCCTGCGGTTTGGAAGCCATCTTAATAGAGGCAGCATATTCGGAAGGCGTCATTCCGGCCAGTTTTTTAAATTGTCTGGAAAAATAGTGGATGGAATTGTAACCAAGGTAATCTGCAATTTGCGAAAAATTCATCTCCTGACTGCGGATAAGCTGTTTTGCGGCAGTGATTTTCATTAAAGAAAAATAATCAATGATTCCATAACCGGTGTTGTCACGGAAAACTTGCTGCAAAAGCGAACGGCCGATAAGATTGTCACGGCATATCTGCTGGATAGACAGATGCTCGTAAATATGCTCTTCCATATAAGAAATAATATTGTAAAACAGCTCATCTTCGTTCCGTTTCCGTACGGACTTCGGAATGGTGGCAAAAGCGCTGTCCGTACTCCTGTTACGGATTAACTGTATCAGGAATTGTTGTAGGTAAATCAGGATGAGTTGTTCGGAACCGAAAGGGATGGACTCAGAGGAACGGCGGACAAGCGGGCTGTAATGGGGAGAGTTGAGCTGGGAGGAATAGGTAAGCCTTGCTTCACGGATAATGTTTCTGAGGAGCGAACGTTCCAGCGGCCCGATTTCCAATATTTTCTTCCGGAAAAATTTCATGGCTGGGGAATCACAGGAAAACCCTATGGCAATCAGGTTGGGCGTAACATCCCCGTGGGCATGTATCTGGTGGGGCTCATGGGGCTCATGGAAAATGATATTGTCTTTATTCAGCGTATAGTTGATGGAACCGGCAGACACATTTGCCACACCTTTGTCTACACAAAGAAATTCCCAGAAATTATGGGATTCTTCTTTAAAAACGAAATCATTGACGGATTGAAAATAATGGATGGAAATAATTTTATCAATGATAAATTCCTGTTTTAAAGTAATGCTTTCGTAAGACATAACCCCTCCTTGCGGCATCGTGTTGCGGATGCACGGCTGCCATTTTTTACGACTGCCATTATTTGTCAAATAAGATGAACAATCGTACAAAGCTTTTTTTAGAAAACAATTTATAATGGATAATAGCATATATCTGTTCCGCAGACGTATACCTAGTAAAAGTATATATGATACATGCGGGAAAAGAAAGTATATATTTATAAAAGTCTTTTACGGAAATATTGTGGGTATATTCAGCAAATATATTGGCTTTCGATTGCTTAAAACTTGTAGTTGGGAAAGGAGAATAGTAAAAAATGAAAAAACCGGTTTTGGTAATTATGGCAGCAGGGATGGGCAGCCGTTATGGAGGCTTGAAACAGATTGACCCGGTGGACGGGCAGGGGCATATTATTATGGATTTTTCCATATATGATGCACTGGAAGCAGGGTTTGAAAAGGTAGTCTTTGTGATTAAAAAAGAAAATGAGAAAGATTTCCGGGAAGTCATTGGGGATAGGATTGCAAAAATAATAGAAGTGGAATACGCATTTCAGGATGTGGATGATATACCGGAAGGCTTTCAGGTACCGGAGGGGAGAGAAAAGCCCTGGGGAACCGGCCATGCAGTATTGAGCAGCAGAAAAATTGTAGATGGCCCTTTTGTTGTCATTAATGCGGATGATTATTATGGAAAGAGCGCCTTTTCCCAAATTTATGATTACCTTACGACTCATGAGGATGGGGAAAAATACAATTATGTTATGGTAGGATATGTGCTGGAAAATACATTGACGGAGAATGGGCATGTGGCAAGGGGGGTATGTACCACCGATGAAAACAGCCGTTTGTCCGGGATTACGGAGAGGACAAGGATTGAAAAGAAGGGGGAAGAGACGGCATATACGGAAGACGGAGGGGCGACTTGGCATGTAATCCCCGAAGGAAGTATTGTGTCTATGAACCTGTGGGGATTTACGGGGAGCTTTATGAAGGAACTGGAAGCAGGGTTTGCCCCGTTTTTGGAAAAAGGGTTAAAGGAGAACCCGTTAAAATGCGAGTATTTTCTCCCCAGCGTGGTGAATGGGCTGTTGGAGAGCAGAAAGGCAGAAGTTACCGTGTTAAAGTCTTATGACCGTTGGTATGGAGTGACATACAAGGAAGATAAACAGACGGTTTCAGATGCAATTGAAAGGATGAAGGAAGAAGGGCTATACCCGCAGAAATTGTGGGAGAAGAGCTAAGATGCCAAATCCCTGGATGGAAGGTAATCCATTTTTAACCGCAAACTTGTAAGGGAAGGGAAAATAAGTATATTAAATATATTAAAATAAGAAAGAAGATAATAAGGGATAAAGGCAAAGAACCCGGCATGCAGCAATGTCATTTAGTTAACGGTACCGGACGCCGCGAGGAACATAAAATGCTCCGTCACCACGCTTTCGCTCGGTAAAAAGCGTAACGGACACTAAACTCGTGAGGAACCTCGTTAAGTGCCGACGCTTTTTAACGGGTTCCTTGCGCATTTTATGTTCCTCACGGCTGAATCAAGGCACTAACTAAATGACATTGCGGCATGCAGGGTTCTTTGTTGCAAAGGAAGGTAAAATCAGGAGGGAAAAATAGCATGAAAAGGCAAAGCATAGATAAAATAGCGAAGGAGTTTGCGGCAGACCATCCGGCAGTAAAAAAGCTGAAAGATGTGCCGGTGAAAAGAAAGCTGTCTGCGTTATCAAAAGTTTTGATTTCCGGGATGTTGTTTATAGCTGCGGTTGCCGCGGTAGGGCTATGGATGGTAAAATCCCAGGCAGGAACGATTACCGGAAATTGGATGCCGTCTGCCATTTTAGCAGAAGATTTGAAGGCTCTGACAGCGGAATATAGGATTTTGCAGTATGGGCATATTGTTTCCGGCTCGGAGGAAGACAAGAAACAATATGAAAATGAGATGGAGCAGCTTTTAGCTGTTATTGAGGAACGGACAGCCATATATGAGGACTATATCAGAAAAGAGAAAGACAGGGTTTTGTTTGAAGAAGCAAAGAAACAATGGAATACCTATTTGGAGGTAAGCAGCCAGATTATGGAAGCGAGCCGGACAGGGGAAAATGTTCAAGCCGGGGAATGGATGGCAGCAGAGGCAGAAACCTATTTTGACAGCTATAATGAAAAAATGGGTGAGTTGACCGAGTATAATTCCAATGGAAGCTTGGCAGCATCCAAAAAGGTGAATAGTACATATTGGTTTTCTATGGTTCTTATGCTTTCCAGCGCGGTTGCGGCAATGATAATAGGAAGCATAGTTTCCATAGCGGTAAGGACAATTGTTGTTAGGCCGCTTAGGGACATTACAAAGGCAATTAAAGGGATTCAGGAAGGGAAGCTGGATACCCGGTTAGAGTATGAAGCAAAAGATGAACTTGGGGAAGTGGCAGATAATATCAGGGAGTTTATCCAGAACCTGGTAGCCATGATCCGTGATGAAAGCGATATTTTGGCAAAGATGGCGGAAGGCAACTTTGATGTCAGCTCCCACCAGAGGGAGAAGTATCTGGGCGATTTCCAATCCATATTGGAATCTATGAAAGAAATTAAGTATAAATTGGGATCTACCATTTCCAATATTTATAAGTCCTCCAATCAAGTGAGCGCAGCCTCCGAGCAAATGGCAGCTTCTGCCCAATCTCTGGCGGAAGGTTCTACGGAACAGGCAGAAAGCGTACAAAACATAGCGACAATGGTTGTGGATATGGGGGAGAAGGCGTCCAATGGGGCAAAACGGGCAGAAGAGGCAAGCAATTATGCTGTTGAAGTGAAGCAGCAGGCAGAAAAAGGAAATGCCCAGATGGAAAGGATGATGCGGGAAATGGATATTATTTCCCAAACATCCAAAGAAATCGAAACCATTATTGATACGATTGAAGAGATTGCAGAACAGACGAATTTGCTTGCATTGAATGCTTCTATTGAAGCGGCCAGGGCAGGAGAAGCCGGACGGGGATTTGCCGTGGTGGCAGGGGAAATCGGGAAATTGGCAGGCCAGTCGGCAGAAGCGGCAACCAACACCAGGGAATTAATCCAAAAATCCATGAGCGAAGTGGAAAGCGGGAATGGGATTGCAAAAGAAACGGCAGAAGCTTTCTATGCGGTAAATGAAGGAATCAAGAAAGTGGTGGAGCTGAATGGGATTGTGAAGGAAGATTGTGAAAACCAGGCACAGGGGGTTAATGAAATTAATGAAGGAATCGAAATAATTTCCGGTGTGGTGGAAAGCAATTCCGCAGCCGCAGAGGAAAGTTCGGCAACCAGCGAGGAACTTGCAGCACATGCCCAGACTTTGCAGGCTATGCTGACACAGTTTACGTTTTCTGGTTAATCCATACAAATAGAATAGGAAATAATAGGATGCCGCAGGAACCGGTTTGTAGAAAAGTGGTTCCTGCTAAATACAAAAGAGCTACAGCACATAGCATTTATGCGGAGAAGAACGGTTTTACAGGCATATGCCACCTTACCGAAATGTAAACCGCTTAATTGATACAAAGGGCATGAACAGAATATTAGGAAAACCGCCGAAAACAAGGGATTCAGGCACATTGAGTGCTGCCGGAATCCCTTGTTTGGTTATTGGGTGGTTTCTCTCCTGATTAAAATAGGTGTTATCTTCTTGTGGATTAGTTCCGTCTGCGGTTCGGGGCGGCGTTTTTTTCTTTCGTTCATTTGTGCCACCAGCAGTTCCATTGCCTCATATGCTATTTTGTCAATTTGCTGGCCTATGGTGCTGATTGGGAGGATTGCCTGTGCTGCAATGGGGGAATCATCGAAGCCGATGATACGGTATTCATCTGATAATGCTCCATATTCCCTGAAAATAATATTTAGTATACTATTGGCATGGGTATCAGTGGACATGAATAATCCTTTTTTTTGATTGGGGTATTTCCTTTTTATATCTTTATATATTCCGGACATGATTTCATGAATTTCCTGTGCGGAGTGCCCAAGATCTCTTAAAATCAATTCATGGCGGATGCCGTTCTCTCTGCAGGTATCTTCAAAACCTTGAATACGGCCATAGGCGGGGATATCCTTTGTGAATACAGAGTTGATATGCACTAAAATGTCACAGTTGTTTTTGGACAGCAGGCTGGTTGCTTGGACAGCCCCCATATAGTTGTCGGTATTTACACTGTTTATATACTGGTCTTCGCGTTCAATGGCAACGATTGGGATATTATATGAGGCAAGCTCACTGGATGGGATGGCATGGCTTAAGACAATCATGCCTTCAATCTTGTATGCAAGCAGTTCCTGAATATATTCCCGTTCTGTTGTAGCGTTGCCTTTGCTCATAAAAACCAGAAATTTATACCCGAAAGTTTTGTAGGTATTTAAAATCTGATTTAGCATTTCAGCGTAATAATGCAGGTAAAGGTTAGGGATGATGATACCAACAAATTCGCTTTTCCCATTTGCAAGAACCTTAGCAAGTTTGTTTTTTTGATAACCTAAATCAATAAGCGCCTGCGCAATAATATCCTGGTTTTCCACAGTAAGGGAATCAGGATTGTTGAAATACCGGGATATGGTCGTTTTGGAAAAATTGGTGTATTTTGCTATATCATTAAATGTTACTTTCTTTTTATCCATAGGAACCTCCCCAATTAGGTATAATAGAATTTGCTTTTGGCTGTTTTCAGTATAGCAGTGTGAAAGCCAAAAATCAATCCAATATGTAACCGATTAAGTAATCGGTTACATATTGGATTGATTTTTGGAAAAAACCCTTGACATTACAGATGATAGGTGATAACCTAAATTCATAAAGTAACCGGTAACTTAACCGATTACATAACCGATACTATCAAATGTTAATGATAGGGAAAGGGTTGGTGGAAATTATGGCGCAAATGAAGAGCAGCCAGTTAGATATGGCGCGGAAAATCGAAAAAAAAGGAATTTCAGAAATCCCTGCTGATAGCAGACCGGTATATCATCTTTCATCCCCGGTAGGCTGGATGAATGACCCAAATGGATTTTCGGTTTATCAGAAAGAATACCATTTGTTTTTTCAATATCATCCATTCAGCAAGATATGGGGTCCGATGCACTGGGGGCATTGCAAGAGCAGCGATTTTATCAGATGGGAATATCTGCCGGTAGCAATGGCGCCGGATGAAAAGTATGATGCTGGAGGATGTTATTCGGGAAGTGCAATAGAAATTGAAGGTGAACATGTGCTGCTTTATACTGGCGTAACTGACCGGTATCTGGAAGACGGGACGCATGATTATTGTCAGGTACAGTGTATGTCAAAGGGAGATGGCCTGAATTATAGCAAGTATAAGGGAAATCCTGTAATTGCCGGTAAAAACATCCCGGAGGGCGGCAGCACAGAAAATTTCCGGGACCCGAAAATATGGAAGGAGGGGGAATTTTATTATCTGGTAGCCGGCAACTGTAATGCGGAGAAAAATGGGCAGATCCTGCTCTACCGATCCAGCAATTTGGAACAGTGGGAGTTCCTTGCCGTGTTGGATCAGAGTCGGGGCGAATACGGGAAAATGTGGGAATGCCCGGATTTCTTCCCTTTAGGGAACCGCCAGATTTTAATGGTTTCTCCGCAGGATATGCGGGCGGTGGGATATGAGTTCCACAACGGGAATAATTCTGTATTTATATATGGGGATTATGATAAGTCCACATACCGGTTTGTAAGGGAGAAAATCATGTCCGTAGATTATGGGCTGGATTTTTATGCGCCCCAGACTTTGCAGACAGAAGACGGCAGACGTATCATGATTGGATGGATGCAGTCGTGGGACGCCAAACTGGAAGATGATTGCTGTAATTGGTCGGGAATGATGACGCTGCCCAGGGAACTTATTTTAAGGGAGGGCAGGATTTACCAAAGCCCTGTCCGAGAGTTGGAGCGTTATCGTAAAAACAAAATTGAATATACCGGTAAGAGGATATCTGGAAGGACTGCCCTGGACGGTGTCAGAGGCAGGGTGATAGATTTACAGGTTGATATTACGGAATTTGGATTCCACCATTTTAGCATCTGTTTTGCATGTAATGAAGAATATGAAATGCTTCTCCAATACAACCATCTGAGGAAGTGCCTGACCATTGACAGGACTGGATCTGGCCTTGTGCGCGATGTGGTGTGCCGTAGAAAAATGGTGGCGGAACCGTTTGTTTCGGAAACACAGGAAGAAGTGCTGAGCTTGCGTCTGCTGTTGGATAAATATTCGGTTGAAGTATTTATAAATGGAGGAGAAAGGGTGATGTCTGCAGTCTTCCATACCCCTATGGAGGCTGAGGGGATTGTTTTTGATACAGATGGAGTAGTCTGTATGGATGTTGTTAAATATGATATCTGTGTTTAGGCTAAGGAGCGGGGATTCACCCCGATGAAAGGAGAGGACTATGGAAATACAGTATTTAGGCACTGCAGCAGCAGAGGGGTTGCCGGCCCTGTTCTGTGACTGCGAAACCTGCAAAAAAGCAAGAAACACTGGCGGGAAGGATGTGCGTACCAGGACACAGTCAATTGTGGATGGAAAGCTTCTCATTGATTTCCCGCCAGACACGTACACGCATGCCCTCAGCTATTCTTTGAGGCTGGGGCAGGTTCAGCACCTGCTGATTACGCATTCCCATATGGACCATTTTTTCCCTGTTGAGTTGATTCATCGGCATGAGCATTTTGGGCACAATGCGAAGGGGATGCTGCATGTATATGGCAATGCAGCAGTGGAAAAGGCATTTTATGATGCTGTGCTGATTGATCGGTTTAAGGTGCATCCCCTGGATGATGCAGTCAGGTTCATCAGGCTGGATCCGTTTGCTGATTTTATGGCGGATGGCTACCATATCATTCCGGTTCCTGCAGACCATGATAAGCGGGAAACCTGTCTGATTTATATCATCGAAAAGGACGGGAAGTGTTTTTTATACGGACATGATACGGGCATGAATTTGAGTAGCGAGGCATGGAACTGCATTTTCAGCCACAAATATGACCTGATATCCATGGATGCTACTATGGGCAGGCAGAAAACTGACGGCTATCATATGGGGCTTGCAGATGATATTGCATTTGCAGGGAAACTGGAAGAGAGAGGTTGTATCCGGCCTGATACCGTAAGGGTTATCAGCCATTTTTCACATAATGGCGGTATGACTCATGGGGAGCTGGAGGGATTTGCCAGGAAGCATGGGCTGGTTGTAGCTTATGATGGCATGAAAGTGTCATTTTAAAACGGAAACAATGATTAGCAATACAACAAATAATGATGTAGGAGGAAAATAGCGTGGAAGAAAAGTACGTAAAAACGGCCCAGGAGATCCTGGCCTGTATGGGAGGGAAAGATAACATTGCGAGCGCTGCACACTGTGCGACAAGGCTCAGGCTTGTCCTTAAGGATGAGTCCCTGATTGACAAGGATGCCCTGGAAAATATTGAACTCGTGAAAGGCAATTTCAATAATGGCGGACAGTTCCAGATTATTCTTGGAACGGGGATTGTGAACAATGTTTATGCAGAATTCATCAAAATGGCGAATATTACGGAGATGACGAAAGAGGAGCTGAAAAAGCAGGCGGCGAAAAAGATGAACCCGCTCCAGAAGCTTTTGAAGACGCTTGCAGATGTGTTCGTGCCAATCCTGCCTGCCCTGGTCGCATCCGGTCTTCTGATGGGAATCAATAACATCCTGACAGCGCAGGGGATGTTTGTCGAGGGTAAATCGCTTGTGGAAGCATTCCCACAGATTAAAGACTTTGCAGAAATGGTGAACCTGTTTTCCAATGCTGGGTTCACTTTCCTTCCAGTCCTGATTGGGTTTTCCGCTGCCAAGATTTTTGGCGGAACGCCGATTCTTGGGGCAGTTATCGGAGCTATCATGATTCATCCGGACTTGATGAATGGGTATGGATATGGGCAGGCATTGCTTGACGGGACTGTTCCGTACTGGAATATTTTTGGGCTGTCTGTTGCCAAGGTTGGATATCAGGGAACGGTCCTTCCTGTTATTGCGTCAGCTTTCTGCTTGGCGTTTGTGGAGAAAAAGCTGCGAAAGATTGTGCCTGCGATGCTTGACAATATTGTTACGCCGCTGCTGTCTGTGCTGATTGCCGGGGCAATGACATTCCTGTTTATCGGGCCGGTCATGAGGGGTGTCGGTGATGCCATGACCAATGCGGTTATGTGGCTGTTCTTTGACCTTGGTTCCGTTGGCGGTCTGATTTATGGGGTTACATATCCGTTGCTGGTTATCACGGGTATGCATCACAGCCTGGTAACTGCCGAAACGCAGATTCTTGCAAATATCGGCACGCTGGGGGGCTCGCCTACGTTTGCGGTTGTTGCGGCTGCAAACTGTGCACAGGGTGCGGCAGCATTGGCTGTTATGTTCCGGATGAAGAATGATCCTAAAATGAAGAGCTTAGCCTCCGCTTCCGGCATATCCTCCATGCTTGGAATCACAGAGCCGGCAATATTTGGTGTCAACCTGAAATTAAGGTATCCTTTTTACGGGGCATTGATTGGCGGCGGTATAGGGGCAGCCTATGCCACATTTGTAAAGGTATTATCTGTTTCTCAGGGGCCGTGTGGCGTGATTGGTGTTATCTGTATCCGTCCTGACTGCATGCTGCAGTTTATGGTATCCATGGCAATTGCAATTGTGAGTGCATTTGCAGCTACCATGATGCTGGGAGGAGTATTGGGGAAAAAAGAGAAGGCGGCTGTGGCTGCCGGGAGCAAAACGGCAGAGTCTGGCCGGATAGAGAGTCCTGCAGCAGATACGCGTACAGACGCAGAAGAAAAGGGGGAAAAAGTGATTTATGCCCCGATTCAGGGAAATGTTATTCCGAGAGAAAATATTCCGGATGAAACTTTTGCATCCGGTGTTTTAGGGGATGGCGTTGGCATTGAGCCGGAAACAGGGGAGGTTGTGGCGCCTTTTGATGGAAAAATATCTTCTGTGACAGAGACATGCCATGCTATCGGTATTACAGGGCCGGGCGGAATGGAGCTGCTGATTCATGTCGGGGTAGACACTGTAAAAATGAATGGCGATGGATTCACGGTTTTGGTATCTGAGGGAGATAAGGTCAAGGCTGGACAGAAACTTATGATATTCGATATTTCCAAGATTAAAGTTGCCGGGTTTAGCACGACATCAGCGGTACTGCTGACAAACAGCGATGATTATCAGTCCTGTAATGTGGTAAAGACAGGCAAGTCAAAACAGATGGAGAAGATTGTCACAGTTGAATGATAGGCTGGGATTACATAACTGACTGCGGAGGGATACTTTTCTGGCGGATTGATAAAAAATAAAATGGAAAGGAAAGAAGATAATGTTTTATCAATGCTGCAACAGTTAGGGAAAAAACAGCTTTTATTGGTAAAGTAGGCGACGATTTTTTGGGCCGGATGCTTAGGGATGCAGTGTCATGGCAGGGAATCAATATTAGCAATCTGGTTATGGATAAGGAAGTGCCAACAACGCTTGCATTTGTCCATACGGTTTCGGGTGGGCAACGGAGTTTTTCATTTTGGAAGTCTGTCAATAACGGACGAAAAAATCAAGGACGTAACCAGGGTGGCAGTAGAAATGGCGAAGGAAGGAGGGGCGTTGATTTCCTTTGAACCCAATCTTTGTCCTCCGCTATGTGAGAGCTTGGAGAAAGCAAAGGAAAAGATTGCCTATGGGATTGGCCAGTGCCATATCCTTAAAATTTCGGATGATGAGATTGAGTTTTTTGCGGAAACTTCGGATATTGATGAGGGCGTTGTGAGAATTCAGAAAGAATTTAACACACCTTTTATCTGTGTCACAATGGGAAGGATGGGAAGCATAGTTGACTATCATGGGGAAAGAGTGGAATGTAAACCGTTTTTATGTGAAAATACAATCGAAACAACTGGGGCAGGGGATACTTTCATGGCTTGTGTCCTGAATATGGTTCTGGAAAATGGCTGGAACAGGATGGATAGACAGAAGCTGTATGAAATGTTGGAGTTTGCTAATGCGGCGGCTTCCATTATTACAACAAAAAAGGTGCATTAAAAGTTATGCCAGACAGGACAGATGTGTTAGCATTGATAGAGGAAAGGAGTCGGTGAAAAGGAATGAGAGAAATAGAAATATCGTTGGATAGTATTGACAAAGTAAAAAATTTTGTTTCAATTACGACAAAATTTGATGCAGAGATAGATTTGGTCAGTGGCAGATATATTATTGATGCAAAGTCTATTATGGGTATTTTCAGCATAGACCTGTCGAAACCAATCAGGCTCAGGATTCATGAAGGAAGAGAAAATGTGGATGATATTATAGATGCGTTAAACGGGTATGTAAAAAGGTGAAGCTTTAGATGGAGGATGGAACACTTGGGGTTTGTCCGGTAGACAGTGTAAAAAACGTATTCAATAAGAGTACAAAAGTAAAAATTATAGGTCTGACCGGCAAATGGATCCAAAAGGATGGAACTGTGAATTGCTGTTCAGAAGATGGGTATTCTGCAGCAATTGCAGATAAGATTCCTTTACAGTGCTGCATTAAAGCGAAATGCAAATATCATGGAAATCCGACTCGATTCGGGGTGGCGGGGAACTTGAGGTAATAGATGCAGTGATTATGACAGAGCAATAGTTAGGCAAAGAATATTTTCCGGGCTAGCCTGACAGATGCCGGGCGCAGGTGCAGCACCTGAAAGCATGCGCCTCTACGGACGCGATGAAGAACGCCTGCACTGACCCGCGCTTCAAACATGTCACGAGAGGATGTGCGGAATGACTTGGGCAGAAGGAGAACCCGGATGGGAAAGGATGGGCGGCTGGAATGGAATTCCAGCCGTACCTTATGCGGGTGTCCATCTCCGACCTGAACATCAGGAAAGCGCCTGGAACGGATAAACCCAAGAACGGGAAGGAACCGGCGCGGCCGTCCGGTTCCCGCCCTTGCGATTGCATATGGCAGGAGGTGTGTTTTTCATGACGGAGGAACAGAAAAGGAAGGTTTCAGACCTGCGGCGGGCAGGCATGGGATATACGGAGACGGCAAGGCTGGCGGGTATGTAGAAAGACCGAGAAGCTCGGCGGCCTGCTGCCTGGAAACAGACTTGTCGATGAAACGGTTAATGACAGTAAATGTTTTTAGTTGGTCTTGCGGCAATGTAATCATACCTTCTTTCATAACTTTTATAGTTTATCAAAAAGCGACATAATCTCAAGTTAATAACAGTCGAACAAGCGGAAATTGACTTTTTCTTTGCTATATGCTATAATCCACTAAACAATTGAATAGTAGTGATGTCTTCAGGGCAGGGTGAAATTCCCGATCGGCGGTTATAGTCCGCGGGCGCGAAAGCGCGGGGTTTGGTGAAATTCCAAAACCGACGGTATAGTCCGGATTAAAGAAGGTGTATTGAGATTGTCAGAATAAATCTGGCAATAATTTTGCACTCTTTTTTGTCAAATTGCTCCTGTTGACGTTCTCAATACACCTTAAATTTTAACGCTTGAAAGGCACTCAATACTTTCAAGTGTTAATTTTATTTAAGGAGGTATTCAAATGAATATCAGTAAAACGAAGAAACTTACAACAATAGGTATGCTATGCACACTTGCTTATGTCTCAGTGGTTGTCGGGCGCATCCCACTTGTACTTTTTCTGAAGTACGACCCCAAAGATGTTATCATAGTAATTGGTGGATTGATTTTTGGGTCGCTTACTTCATTTGCTGTAACAGTGATTGTTTCTGTAGTGCAAATGTTCACAATTAGCGGAACAGGGGTTTTAGGCTGTATTATGAATATCATTTCAAGTTGTTCCTTTGCGTGTACAGCCGCATTTGTATATAAAAAGAAACATAAGCTATCTGGTGCATTAATCGGACTTTTCTGTGGCTGGAGTTGTCAGGTTGTAATTATGATGATTTGGAACTATTTGATTGCTCCAATCTACATGGGTTATCCAAGAGAAGCTATTGTAGAATTGCTGATTCCGGCGTTTTTACCATTTAATTTAATTAAGGGAGGTCTGAATGCGGCAATAACAATGCTTTTATATAAACCTGCTGTCACTGCATTGCGTCGTTCAAATTTAATTGAATCTAAGCGGGATTCAGATAAGATGCGGATAAATATCGGAGTTTTATTGGTGGCTCTACTAATGATTATAACTTGTGTGTTATTGATACTTTCTTTTAATGATATAATTTAGGGTAATTTGTTAAAACTGTATAAAACATCGCACCCAGAGGATACAGACGCAACAGCGGATGCGTTGGATATGGTAACGATAGATAACGTTTTGACAGATAATCTTTATAATGATTTGCAGAAAATCTAATACAATATCGTTGTTCAAAGAATTTGAAAAAAAGCGGAAAGAAAGTCAGCTGAAAGAATGATTAAAGACGGAGAACTTTCTCTTGAAAAGATTGCACGTTATGTTCCTGCATTATCAATGGAGGAATTAAAGGAGATTGAGGCCGAAGTCATGCAGTCAGCATAATCAACAACACAACTTAATATCAAAGTAATAGCGTAAAGGCGTATGGAACAGTAAAATGTAAACCATGCGTCTTTTTTGCGTTCAAAAGGAGGAACATGAGCAACAACATTCAGGCCACTATCACAGGGCAGATACCGCCCTGCTTACAACAGAAGATTGATAAGCATGGAAAACAGGGAAAATCAAGAAAAGTGATGAAAAATGATGAATACGCACTTGACAAGTAGCAACAAGAATGGCGGATGGAATGACAGATAGAATGTGGCAGCAGAAAAGGCAGAATTTGTCCGGCAGAAATGCGTTTTCATATTTTCATAATATCCCTTTTTGGATATTAATTTTGATAATATTGAAAAATGTTATTGACAATAGACGAATGGATGATATAATGAACATATGAGCAGTTGTTCATATGATACAAGAAAACAAGGGAATAAAAAAGTAGAGAACAAAAGAAGTAGGAAGCGAAAGAACAAAAAGGCAAAAAATCGAAGAGAAAAAAGATAAAAACGACAAAAAGCAAACAGTAAAAAAGTAAATAGATAAAAAGGCGGAAAGTCAAAAGAGTCAAGAAGAGAAATAGATAGAAGGCAAAATAAAAGAGGGATTTCAGGAAGAAGAGGGAGGATAAGAATGGTTCAGGTGTGTGGGCTTGGGCTTTGGGTTGTTTTTTATGGCAGTTATTTTATTAAGACATATAGTGAAAGCAAAAAGGGGATAGCAGTCAATAGGCTTGGCATAGGGGAGAAAAGTTTGAAAACGAGAATGATAGAGGTGTTTTTGATTTTCTTTTCTTATGGAACGGCGGCGGTACAGCTTTTATCAGTGCTTTTTTATACCAGATGGGAAAGGCTGTTGGAGGATGGAGGAAACGGTGGGCTTCCTATTGGTATTTGTCTGGCAGGAGTAGCGTTTGCAGTTGTCGGAACGGTGTTTTTTCTTATGGCGATGGGGGAAATGAAAGAGAATTGGAGAGCGGGTATTGACGAGGGGCAGCATTTGTCTCTGGTAAGCGGAGGGGTTTACCGGATAAGCAGGAACCCGGCATTCGTAGGGTTTGATTTGTTGTATATCGGATTTTGCATTCTTTTTTCCAATGGATTTATGCTTTTGTTTGCCGTGCTTGGTATATTTACATTACATCTTCAAATAAAAGAAGAAGAAAAGTATATGGAAAAAAGGCATGGGGATAAGTATAAGGAATACCAAAGGAAGACGAGAAGGTATTTATAGAAATTTATAGAAAATAGAAAGAAATAGAAAGGGAAGGAGGATATGGATGCGGAGGAAAGAAGAGCAGATAGAGAAATGTGAATATATTCATGTGCATGAGGGAATTGTGGAGAAGGTGAATGAGCAGATGCCGGAGGAAGATAAACTTTATGATTTGGCAGATTTTTTCAAAGTGTTTGCCGACTCCACCAGAATCAAAATTTTGTATGTGTTAATGTGTGGTGAAATGTGTGTCTGTGATTTGGCACAGACTTTAAATATGACCCAGTCGGCGATTTCCCATCAGTTACGGACTTTAAAGCAGATGGATTTGGTGCGTAACAGAAGGGAAGGGAAGACCGTTTTTTATTCTTTGGCAGACGGGCATATAAAAACAATCTTAAGCCAGGGATTAGACCACATTGAAGAGGATGGATGAAAAGAGGGGAGCCGAAAAAGAAAAGGTAAAAAGGAAGCCGAAAAAGAAAAGATAAAAAAAGGAAGCTGAAAAAGAAAAAGCAGAAGAGAGGGGCTGAAAAAGAAAAGATAAAAAGGGAAGCTGAAAAAGAAAAGGCAGAAGAGGGGAGTTGAAAAAGAAAAGGCAAAAAAGAGGAGCCGAAAAAGAAAAGATAAAAAAAGGAAGCTGAAAAGGAAAAGGCAAAAAAGAGAAGCCGAAAAAGGAAAGGCAAAAAAAGGAAACAGAAAAAACAGAATCGAACAAAGAAGGCAGAAAAGATAAGGAGGAGAAGAGGATGAAGAAAACTTATATTTTGGAGGATTTGGATTGTGCCCACTGCGCGGCGGAGATTGAAAATGCAGTAGGAAAACTGGATGGGGTAACAAGCAGCACAGTGACGTTGTTAACGCAAAAGCTGGTTGTGGAAGTGGATGATGCAAAGGTGGGGAAGATTACAAAAGAAATCAAAAAAGTAGTAAAAAAATATGAGCCTGATGTAGAAGTAGTGGAAAAGTAGAAGAAAGAAAATGACACCGGGCATGGAAGGGGCTGCCGGGATTTGCCGGCAGCCGCCGGAAAGGAACGGAAGGTAGGGTGAGACTATGAGCAGAAAATTAAAGAAGAGAATAAAAAGGGTAGGAGTGGGAGCATCTATTTACTTGGCAGCGGTTATTTTTTCCCGTTTCGCCCCTTATTTTTATATAGGCACTTTTCAAATCCATACAGCATTGTTTGTATTTCTTGCCGCTTACATTATTATCGGCGGGGATGTGGTTAAAAATGCAGTGAGGAATATCGGGCATGGACAGATTTTTGATGAAAATTTCCTGATGGCAATCGCTACAGTAGGGGCTTTCTTTGTAGGCGAATATGCGGAAGCGGTAGCGGTAATGCTGTTTTATCAGGTAGGGGAATGCTTCCAGTCCTATGCGGTGAACAAGTCGAGGAAATCAATTGCAGAGCTAATGGATATCCGTCCGGATTACGCGAATGTAATGAGGAACGGTGCGGTAGAAGAAGTAGGGCCAGAGGAAGTGGCAATTGGGGAAGTGATATTGATAAAGCCAGGGGAGAGGATTCCTTTGGACGGAACCGTGGTGAAAGGCAATTCTTCTTTGGATACTATGGCCCTCACAGGGGAAAGCCTGCCAAGGGATGTGGCGGAAGGGGAGGAGGTAATCAGCGGTTGTGTGAACCTTTCCGGTGTAATAGAAGTTCGGGTATCTAAGGTTTTCGGGGAATCAACGGTAGCCAAAATTTTAGATTTGGTGGAGAATGCCAGCGGCAAAAAGTCAGAGGCGGAACATTTTATTACCAAATTCGCACGATATTACACGCCGGTAGTGGTTGGGCTTGCCGCGCTTTTAGCAGTGGTTCCGCCTTTGGTGGCAGGAGGCGGTTGGGCAAGCTGGATTTATAGGGCTTTAAGTTTCCTTGTCATTTCTTGCCCATGTGCGCTGGTTATTAGCATCCCGTTAAGCTTTTTTGGCGGGTTAGGGGGCGCCAGCAGGGCGGGCATATTGATAAAGGGGAGCAATTACCTGGAAGCGCTGGCCGATGCGGAAATGATTGTTATGGACAAAACAGGAACGCTCACAAAAGGCGTTTTTGCAGTAAAGAAAATTGTGCCGTCCAAAGGGGTGGACGGGGGGGAATTGTTGGAAACAGCTGCTTATGCGGAGAGTTTTTCCAACCATCCCATTTCCAGGTCTCTAGTGCAGGCTTATGGAAAAGCGATTGACGAAACACGGTTAAAAGAAGTGGAAGAAACGGCAGGGCACGGCATAAGCGCCGTTTTGGATGGACAGCGTATCTTGGCAGGAAACGACAAATTGATGAAGAGCCGGAATGTGGAAGTGGACGCTGTGGAAGAAATCGGAACAGTGGTTCATGTAGCAAGAGGGGAAGAATACCTTGGCTATATTGTGATTGCGGATGAAGTAAAGGATGATGCAAAAGCTGCAGTGGACGGCTTTAAGGAAGCAGGCATGAAAAATATTGTGATGCTGACAGGGGACCGGAAGAAAACGGCGGATGCAATCGCAGAGGAATTGGGGGTTTTGGAAGTATATGCGGAATTGCTCCCTGGCGACAAGGTAGAAAGGGTTGAGAAGTTGCTGGCGGCAAAGTCGGAAAAAGGCAGGCTGGTTTTTGTAGGCGATGGCATCAATGATGCCCCTGTGCTGGCCAGGGCGGACATCGGCATAGCTATGGGCGGCTTGGGCTCGGATGCGGCGATAGAGGCGGCGGATGTGGTGATTATGACGGATGAACCATCTAAAATAGTAAAGGCTATGCAGATTTCCAAAAAAACGTTGTCGATTGTAAAGCAGAATATCATATTTGCTATCGGGATAAAAGTGCTTGTATTATTGCTGGCAGCAGTGGGGATTGCATCTATGTGGGCGGCAGTGTTTGCCGATGTAGGGGTAGCTGTGATTGCTATTTTGAATGCGATGCGGGCGATGAAGTAAAGAAGGGAAGGGAGAAGAACGGAAGGAAAGGGAAGGGCGGAAGGAAAGAGCGGCTATTAGACAGGAATTGCCTTAAAGCCGCTCTTTCCTTCATTTCTAAGCCAGGTTTTCCGAGGGTTTTGTAGGCATCTGTTCTATACAATATTTTTTTACCGGTTCATTTTCCTACATTATGTATTAATACGTATTGACATATACCCAGTAGGGGTATATAATAACTTGCATAGGAGGGATTGGAATGGAGAAGATGGAAAATGGGGAAGATAAGGATAGGATAGAAGGCCGGAATGCGGAAGAAGAGCAGGAAGGGGATTGTTGTTATAAGAAGAAAGAACGGAAGGAGAAGGAGTATAAGGATTTGATTCATCGCCTAAACCGTATTGAAGGACAGATACGGGGGATTAAAGGGATGGTGGAGTCGGAACGGTATTGTACGGATATCCTCGTCCAGGTTGCGGCGGTGAATGCGGCTTTGAATAGCTTTAATAAAGTGCTTCTTGCCAATCATATACGCAGTTGTGTAGTAAATGACATTAGGGAAGGCAGGGAAGAAACAATTGATGAATTGGTAAAAACCTTGCAGAAAGTGATGAAGTAAGGAGGCAGATATGGAGCAATATATTGTAACAGGTATGAGCTGTGCCGCTTGCAGTTCCCATGTGGAAAAGGCAGTGTCGAAAGTGCCGGGTGTCACTTCTTGCTCGGTAAACCTTCTGGCTAATTCTATGGGAGTAGAAGGAACCGCATCGGAAGAGGAAATTATAGAGGCGGTGGAAAAGGCAGGATATGGGGCGAGCCGGAAAGGACGCGGGAAAAGAAGCGGGGAATGGGTGAGTATGGGGGCAGGCGCAAAAGCGGGAGAAGATGCTTTGCGTAAAAGCGCTAAGGATGCGGAAGCGGCGATGAAACAACGGCTGGCGGTTTCTATCGGATTTCTTGTTCCTTTGATGTATATTTCCATGCACCATATGTTCTACGAATGGTTTGGGCTGCCCGTTCCGGCATTTATCCGGTCAGTATTCCACGGGAACGAAAATGCGGTGGCGTTTGCATTTTCCCAGTTTTTGCTGCTTTTGCCGATTTTATATGTGAACCGGAAATATTTCGGGGTAGGCTTTAAGACATTGTTCAGGGGAAGCCCAAATATGGATAGCCTGATTGCCATTGGGGCTTCAGCTGCGGTAGCGTATGGTTGTTTTGCCATTTTCAGGATTGGCTACGGGCTGGGGCATGGGGATATTGCTTTGGTAGAGCAATACGCTATGGATATCTATTTTGAATCGGCGGGCACCATATTGACCTTAATTACAGTAGGGAAATATTTGGAGACGAAATCAAAAGGGAAAACAAGCGCGGCGATTACAAAACTGATGGATTTGTCTCCTCAAACGGCCCTTGTGATTAGAGAGGGCGGGGAGGAAGAACAGATTCCTACGGAGGATGTGCAGCGGGGGGATATATTTCTTGTGAAGCCAGGCAGCCTGGTTCCGGTGGATGGCATTGTGCTGGAGGGAAATTCCAGCGTGGATGAGTCGGCAATTACCGGTGAAAGCATTCCGGTGGAAAAAAAGGCAGGCGATAAAGTAGTATCTGCGACGGTAAATAAAGCAGGGGCGTTAAAATGCCGTGCGGAAAAAGTGGGGGAAGATACTACCTTATCCCAAATTATCCGTCTGGTGGAAGAGGCAGGGGCATCCAAGGCGCCGATTGCCAGATTGGCGGATAAGATTGCCGGGGTTTTTGTTCCTGTAGTAATAGGGATTGCCCTTTTGACAGCCATTGTTTGGATGATAAGCGGCGCTGGGTTTGAATTTGCCATGTCAGCGGGGATTGCAGTATTGGTAATTTCCTGCCCTTGTGCCCTTGGACTGGCTACGCCGGTGGCGATTATGGTAGGAACAGGCGTAGGCGCAAAGTATGGGGTGCTGATTAAATCCGGGGAAGCTTTGCAGGAAGCAAAAAATGTGGATACGGTGGTATTGGATAAGACAGGTACGGTGACGGAGGGGAAACCAAAAGTTACCGATGTGATTGATTATAGCGGGAAAGCAGGGGAAAAGGAATTGCTTACCCTTGCCGCAGCGTTGGAGAAACCGAGCGAACATCCTCTTGCCGAGGCAGTGGTAGAAGCGGCCGGGGAAATGGGTTGCCATTTGCCGGAGGTAACGGACTTTCAGGCAATTTTCGGGAAAGGGATTCAGGGTAGGATAGAGGGTGTCCTGTACTTTGCCGGAAACAAGAAGTTTATGGAAGAAAATGGGGTAACGCTTACCCGCGAGCAGATGCAGACGGTGGAACGGCTGGCGGAAGAAGGAAAGACGCCCTTATTGTTCGCCAGGAAAGAATCTATGGAACAGGAGAAAAGTACGGCAAGGGGAAAGGCCGAGAATGGAAACATGTCTGGCGGAACATGCCGTTTCATTGCCATTATTGCCGTAGCGGATACGGTGAAGGAGTCCTCGATGGAAGCAATCCGCCAATTGGAGCAGATGCATATCCGGACGATTATGTTGACCGGGGATAATAAAAAGACAGCGGAAGCAGTAAGGAAAAAGCTGGGGATGGAGGAAGTGATTGCAGAAGTCCTGCCCGGTGAAAAAGAGGAAAAAATCCGGGCTTTGAAGGAACAGGGCAGGAAGGTGGCTATGATTGGCGACGGTATCAACGACGCCCCGGCACTGACCAGCGCAGATGTGGGGATAGCCATTGGGGCAGGAACCGATGTAGCAATGGAAAGTGCGGATATTATTCTTATGAAAAGCGATTTAAGGGATGCGGTTACAGCAATCCGCTTAAGCAAAGCAGTAATCCGGAACATTAAAGAAAATCTGTTTTGGGCCTTCTTTTATAACAGCGTAGGCATTCCCTTGGCGGCAGGGGTTTTGTACCCGTTGTTTGGCTTGAAATTAAACCCCATGTTCGGGGCGGCGGCTATGAGCCTCAGCAGCGTATGTGTTGTGACCAATGCCCTCCGACTGCGGAATTTTAAGGAGACGGAGAAAAAGAACCGGAAGGAAAAAGAAGCGGAGAACGCAGGGCAATTGGAGGATAGGAAAGAAGAGGCCGAAGCGGAGCAAACAGAAGCCTTGGACAATAAATTTAAGGAGGAAAAGAAGATGACAAAAACATTGATTGTAGAAGGGATGTCTTGCGGACATTGCACGGCGAGGGTGCAGAAGGCGTTGGAAGCGTTGGATGGCGTGTCGGCTGTAGAGATGAGTCTGGAAGAAAAGAGCGCGGTAGTTACTTTGGATAAGGATATACCGGATGAGACACTAAAAGATGCGGTAGAAAAAGCGGATTATGAAGTGGTTGAAGTAAGGTAACTGCAAAATTAACTTTTCATATTTTTTGGAATATCGCAAAGACAGGAGAAGAGGCTGGCTGCCACACATATGAGGCAGTTCAGCTTTCTTTGTCTTCCAACATCCGGTATCCTATCCCGATTTCTGTAAAAATGTAATGGGGCTCGGCCGGATTTTTTTCTATTTTCCGCCTAATATTTGCCATATTTACCCGTAAAATACGGTTATTATCATCGGCATAGGGCCCCCAGACATTAGAAATGATAGTATCATAGGTAATCACCTTCCCGGAATTTTTGGCAAGCAGGGAGACAATCTTATATTCTATCTGTGTCAAATGGATTTCCGAACCGGCCAGCGTAACGAGACGTTTTTCAAAATCTACCATCAATTCTTCCGCCCGATAGGAACGTTGGTTTAAGAGGGAATCCGTTTGCAGGCGGTTGCTGTGGCGCAGGGCGGTGCGGATACGTGCCATAAGTTCGGATGGACCGAAGGGTTTGGTAATATAATCATCCGCGCCGTTATCCAATGCGAGGACTTTTTCCTGCTCCTGTGTCCGGGCGGAAATCACGATGATGGGAATGCTCGCCCAAGTGCGTATTTCCCGGATGACTTCTATCCCGTCCATATCAGGAAGCCCTAAATCGAGAAGAATGAGGTCGGGGCAGCCGGAAGTAATAAGGGAAATCCCCACTTTTGCAGTAGGGGCAGTAGAAACTTTATAGCCTTGCGCAGTCAAAGTGGCAGCCATAAAACCGCGTATGTTTTTTTCGTCTTCAATTAGAACAATGGATATTTTTGTGTTCATGGATGGGAGCCTCCTGATTCCGTTGTTTGTGGCAGGGAGAAAGCAAAGTCCGTGCCCTGAGGGCAAGAATGGGCACAAATTGTACCTTTATGGGCGGCGACAATGGTTTTACAAATGGAAAGCCCGATGCCCATGCCTTTGGAACTGTCGGGGGAAGGGTTGCCGGTGTACGGTGTTCCGTCAAAAATTGTCCGTATCCGTTCCGGGGGGATGCCGATGCCGTAATCGCGCACATGGAAAACAATGGATTCCACCTCTACTTCGACATGGCAGGAGATAGGCTGGCTGCTTTTGGAATGCAGGATAGCATTTTCCAATAAGTTAATCAGAACCTGCTCGATTAAAATGGCATCCATTGGAATCAAAATCAATTCATCCGGCACTTGGACATGGATTTTCGCATCCGGCAGCCGTTTTTTCAGTCGGATAACCGCTTCCGATACCACTTCTTCCACCGATTCCAGAGATTTGTTCACATTGGCTTCACCGCCCTGAATCCGAGTGACGGATAAAAGGTTTTCCACCATGTTCAACAGCCAATTGGAATCTTCACATATTTGTTTTACCAATTCTTTCTTTTGAGATTCATCGAGGAAATCCCCGGTTTCCAGATAAGAATTGCCAGCGCCGATAATGCTTGTAAGAGGGGTACGTAAATCGTGGGAAATGGCCCGCAGGAGATTGGCCCGCATCTTTTCTTTTTCCGCTTCCACTAAAAGCCGTTCCCTCTCGGCAAGCATTTGCATCTGCTGTTTCATATGGGTGGTGGCAGCGCTGGTAATCAAAGAGATGGCCAGCATCCCGATAAATGTAACAGGATATCCTGCCAAAGTAAAATTTAAGGCTAAGTACGGATAGGTAAATAGGAAATTGACACAGACAACGCCAATCAACGAAGCGAATATCCCCCAGAGGTATCCATCCGTAATACGGGCAATCAAAACAAGGGCAAGAATATATAAAAGGGCCACATTGGCGGAGTTTTGCGATATATCGAAGTAAAGGAAGGATAATGCCGTGGCTAAAATGAGCAAAAGCAAGGTGATGAGGGCATCCCTTCCCCGTTTCTTCTTGTAGTCTTGTTTTGACGGTAAAAAATAGAAAAAGCGTTGCATTGTTTTCCTCTTTTTATATTTTATAAATTGGCAAATGTTATCGTTTCTTTTTCCAATTCTGCCGCAACTTTATGGTTTACATCCATGCGGCTGGTGATTTCCGTCATATCCGCCACCAGATGCTGCGTGCTGCCTGCAACGCCGGAGATGCCGGAAGCGCCGTCATCGATGGCTTTTGTAATCGTTTCTATGGATTCCACAATTTCCGTCATGGAAGCCTTTAAATGACCGGTGTTGGCATTAAATTCTGCCATAGCATGACGGATGTAGGCGGCATCGTTCTGGTATTGCTTCCCGGAAGCCACAAAGGAAAGAAATTCCTTTAGGATGGATTCCTCAATGTAATTTACAAGGTTTTGTGCATTCTCGGAAAGGTTGTAAACGGCATGGGTTACGGTAGCATTGATTTCCTGGATACGGTTGGCAGTTTCGCTGCTGGAAGCCGCAAGCTGGCGGATTTCTTCGGCCACTACCGCAAATCCCCTTCCCGCTTCCCCGGCCCTTGCCGCTTCGATGGAAGCGTTTAGTGCAATCAGGTTGGTCTGGGAAGCGATGCCTAAAATATCGTGGGTAAGGTTGTTTACCTGATCTACGCTTCGGCTTCCTTCAATCGCTTCATTTAAGACATCCAGTATTTCTTTAACTTTGGTATTGGTATTATCCATGCTTTCTTGTGCGGATTGTCCCATTTCTTTGGCACGTGTGTTCATTTCGTTGCAGTAAGCCGTAATTTGCCCGCATTCCTCCGCCATATTTTCTGCATCCTGCTGTACATTCTTTGCGTTTTTATTGATATGGGAAGCATTGCTTGCCACTTCTTGAATGGTTGCCGACAGTTCTTCGGCCAGGGCGGATAAATCCATCGCGCTTTCGCTGGAGGTACGCGTCCTTGACAACACTTCATCTACCACGCCGCTGATACGGCCGGAGCAGCCCTGAAGTGTGGCTAGGATGCCCTTGATAGGCCGGACTACCGATTTCAGGATAAGGGAGACCGAAATCAGTACGAGTATAATGCAGGCAAAGGTGGATGCACCATTGGTAATCATAGAAAAGAGATAGACGGAAGAAAGCTGTGCCCTGGCCTGTGTTGTCCGGCTGCTGATGGATTCGTCTAAAATGCGGATACTGTTTTCGACCGCAGTGTTGAAGGCAGCCACATCCCCATTGGCAAAGGCATAAGCATCCTGGGTTTTGCTGGCAGCGCTGGCACAAATTAAGAAAACAAGGGAATGCTTAAAAGAGTCATAATCGGAAAGCAATGCATTGTAAGTTTCCCTATCGGAATCGGTAATGTATATTTCGTATTCGGCCAGCATACCGTCCAGTTTTTCTTCTTCTTCTTTTATTTCGTTGACGAGGATAATCATTGTGTTATAGTCGGTAGCTACAATATGGGACAAAGCCATTTTATGTATGTTCATGACAGACTGGTGGATTTTGGCGAGCCTGGTTTTCCCTTCCATATAATTGTCCGCAATATTGGCAGCATTGGCATTGACATTTTTAATATTAGAAACTGCGAGGAGATTGGAGATAAGAGCTACAATTCCAAGCAGGGCAATGGGCAAAATTAAACGATATTTGATGTTCCATTTTTTTTTCATAATCCCGAATCCTCCAAACATAGTATATATCCCTTATGGGGCGGTAATCCCTTCCACCATTGTGTCGAGCTGTTCCTGCAGGCTTTTCCCCTCCGGGTTCCCGGCGGCCATGTTTGTGGCAAAGGCAGATACCGGATCCCAGAAATTGCCGCCGATGCGCTGTAAGCAGGAAAATTCCGACTGGTCAATCAAAGCGGTAATCGCCGGGGAATCCTGTACGCTGGCGGATGATGCTGCTTTTGTATTAGAAGGCCCCTGACCGCGCATTTCAAAACGGAGCTGCTGGCTTTCTTCGCTGGAAATCCATTTCGCTAACAAAGAAGCCCATGCATAATGCTCGGAATAGGCGTTGACGCCGATTAATTTGTAACCGGAAAAAGACGCCATTTGTATTTGCCGGTTGGAACAAGTATAAGTAGGCAATTTTGCAGCGCCGTAGTTTTCCTTCCAGGCGTCTTCCATTGCAAGGGCATTCCATACACCGCTGACTCCGGCTATTACGGAACCATCCTGGACACCAGAAAGGAATCCGTCCTCCACCGTATTAAAAAAGGCTGGGCTCTGGGCAATGGAAAGCATAGCCCGTGCCACATCTGTTCCTTTGATGGAGCCCTCTGTGCCGTTCCAGGTGCAGAAATTGGTAATCCCATCATCGTTCAACCCCACTTCAAGACCGGTATTGCCGAAGAAGGCGTATACATACCAGGCAGAAGACCAGTCCATAGTAATTTTTTTCTCATTCTCTTCCGCAACTTGCAGCATGCGGTCGAAGGTTTTGATATCCTCTTGTGTGAAATATTGTTTATTATAATAAAGGAAATAGCCGTTGTCCGCCGTCAAAGGATAAGCGTAGAGCGTATCTCCTACAGAAGCTGCTTCTACGGCGCCGGGCAGGTTTTCCGATTTGATGCGGTCTGCATTTTCTATGGGTTCCAAAGCGCCCGCCGCCACAAGTGTATTGAGCTGGTCGTCGGCAAAAGCAAAGACGTCGGCGCCTGCTTCCAAATCTGCCATCAAATAATCTTTACAATTGGATTCGCTTTGAGGGACAAATGTAATATGGAAATTTGCCTGCCCTTTGTATTCTTCCTGAAAACTTTCAAAAATCCGGTTCAGAAGGGCTTCATCCTCTTCGGCGCCCCAGACAACGAGTTCCACATCCCCGCTTTCCAGTGGTGTTTCCGTTCCATTAATGACTTTTTCACCGTTTTGCAATTCGGTATCGGTATTGGTCATGCTGCCTTTTTCACTTGTTTTGGTACATCCGGATAAAACAGCAGCCAATACGGCAGTTAGAAAAAACATAATAAACTTTTTTCCCATAACTTTCCAACCTCTCATTTTATTATCTTTTGCCGGTTTTGGTACATGACAGTTTTGGCTTAATCTTGCAAAAGCTGTTTGACTTTACGGCGGCTTAATTGTATCATTTTTATGGGCGTGGCGCAATATAAATGAGTAAAGCGGAAGATGGCTTTTGACAGGACAAATATCAAAGTTGAAACCTACAGGGAATGCGGGTTGTAGGAAATTTGTCCTGCCTTCCGTGATATATTTCAAAAATCTTTGACATTTATGTTGAAAAATGGTAGGCTTATTATGATTGGTGCATAGTGCCGGAAAATATATTGGAGAGAGGGAAAAATATGAACAGGCAGCAGATATTGATTGTTGATGACGAAGAAGTGAACAGAGCGATATTAAGCGAGATTTTTTGTGATGATTACGAAATTATAGAAGCACCGAACGGGCAGGAAGCGATTGATAGGCTGGGAGAAGACCATAATATTGTTTTGGTATGCCTCGATGTAGTTATGCCCCTTGTGGATGGTTTTGGTGTATTGGAGTATATGGAAGAGAATGATTTGTTAAGTAAGATACCTGTTATACTGATAACGGGCGAATCAGTAGCTTCCAGCGAAGGGAAAGCATATAGTTACGGGGTTGCGGATGTAATGCACAAACCGTTCTACCCTCATATCGTTATGAGAAGAAGCAGCAATATCATCGAACTTTACCAGAATAAGCTCAATATGGAGCAGAGGCTCAAAGAGCAGGAAGAGAAGATTCTTGCGCAGGAGAGGAAACACAGGAAAAACAATGAGTTCATGATTGATGCATTGAGTGCGGTAGTGGAATTTAGGAGTTTGGAGACAGGGGATCATATTAAGAGGATTAAGTATTTTACAAGGATATTGCTTAAATATATGGCAAAATATTTCCCTCAATACGGTTTGACCCCGGAACAGATAGACGCTATGGCAAAAGCAGCGGCGATGCATGATATTGGTAAAATAGGTATCCCGGATGCTATTCTATTGAAACCAGGACGTTTGACGGAAGAAGAATTTGAAACAATGAAAGAGCATACCACCATTGGCTGCGAGATACTTAAGAATTTCCAGCAGGACGAGGATGAAGATGACGAATTTTTCCAATATTGCTATGATATCTGCCGCCACCACCATGAAAGATGGGATGGCAAAGGGTATCCGGACCATTTGGTTGGAGAGGAGATTCCGCTTTGCGCACAGGTAGTTGCCATTGCCGATGTATATGATGCGCTGGTAAGCAACAGGGTATACAAAGGGGCTTATGCCAACAATGTAGCATATGATATGATTATGAACGGGGAATGCGGGGAATTTGCGCCGGATGTGCTGGAATGTTTTGCGCTGGCGAAGGAAGATTTCTTCAATATTGTAGAAGTAATTAAGATGTTTACGTTTGTATAAAATATCTATGGGAATCCGGAGGGAATGGGAAGATGGAGAAAAAAGCATTTCTTTCGTCTCTTGTTGAATATGCACTGGAAATGGTTCTTGCATTTGATAGTAAAGGCATAATCAACTATGCGAATGCCGGTGCAAAAGAGAAGCTGGGCTATGGGGAAGAAATAAAAGGTGTACATATCGGAGATATATTCCCGACAGTTTTTGATAAGACGGAAGATGGGTTTGTTACAGAATACATATTCGGCGGGGAAGCGCTGAATATGGCGGCATACCGGAAAAACCAGACTTGTTTCCCTACGGAAACCCGGATGATTGCATACGGCGATGAAGTTTACGTTTGTTTGTCAAACGATATTTTGGAAAAAGAGTTTTTAAGCAAGGAAGTTGTACAGGTCAGATATGAAGCGGAGCAGGCAATGAAAGTAAAATCCGAGTTTGTGGCAAATGTAACCCATGAGCTACGGACACCGGTTAACGGGATACTTGGCAATGTCCGGGAACTGCTTGAGATAGAAAACGATGCTGCAAAGCTGAAAAATCTGCATTTAATGGAACGGTGCTGCGAGAATATGGGGATGATTATCAACAATATCCTTGACTTCTCAAAGCTGGAAGCCGGCAAATTCACGTTGGATCCGCAAAAGTTCCATTTTAAGAGTATGCTGGATTATATAAAAGACAGCCATATCAGGAAGGTGACGGAAAAAGGGCTGGATTTCATTTTTTCCATTTCCGAGGATATTCCTGAATATGTAATAGGGGACGAACTTCGTATCGTCCAGATATTGAATAATTTAATCAGCAATGCCGTAAAGTTTACGGCGATGGGGAAAATCTGCGTGGAAGTTGTCAGGACAGCCCAGGTAAACGATAGGATAGAGCTGTTTTTCTTTGTGATGGATACGGGGATAGGCATCGACAAGAAGGATGAAGACAAACTGTTCCAAAGTTTTTCACAGGTAGATGCTTCCATTTCCAGGCAATATGGAGGGACAGGGCTTGGGCTGAATATCTGCAAGCAGCTGGTAGAATTGATGGGCGGCACGATTGCCGTGGAAAGCGAAAAGGGAAAAGGCTCCAATTTCTCTTTTTCCATATGGGTTACGGTTCCGGAAGGGGAAGATATGGGAGATTCTTCCGGCTATACTGCGTCCATGCCGGTATTGGGGCAGCGCAGGATGCTGGCCGATGAAGAGGAAGACGATACGCGCCGCTATGGAAGCGAAGCTAATATGGAAATGCTGAAAAAGATTTTATCCAAACTGATTCTTTGCGTAGAAATGGAAAATTGGGAAAAAGCGGAAGGGTTTGCCGATACGGTGAAGCAGCTTACGGCAGAAGCGCCAAGGGAAGCAAAGAGCGCTGCCCTTCGTTTAAAGATGGCAATTCAGAAAGAAAATTATGAGAAGACGGCGGCGGCTTTTGAAACGCTGAATGCTCTTATGGAGTAATAAAAAAGGCGGACGGGAGAAGGATAGGAATGAGTGCCATTCGGATTTTGATTGTGGATGATATGGAAACTAACCGGGCTATCCTGGAGCAGATTATTGAGGATATGGGTTACCAGCCAGTGCTGGCGGAGAGCGGCGAACAGGCAATTGAATTGTTGCAGGAGTTTACGCCGCATCTTGTGATGTCAGATATATCGATGCCGGGGATGGATGGCTATGAACTATGCAGAATATTGAAGAGCAATGCAGAAACGAGGGATATCCCTATTATTTTTATATCGGCTTATACGCAGACAGAAGATATTGTCCGCGGTTTTTCGCTGGGCGGGGATGATTATATCACCAAACCTTTTATCCCGGAAGTAGTAAAGGCGAGGGTAGGCGTCCATTTGCGCCTATATGAAAGCGGGAGGCAGCTCAGGGAAACAAACAGGCGGCTGCAGGTTTCCGTAAACTCTCAGCTTTCCCAGATTGAAAAGGGGAAGAAAAATATGCTGTACGCCTTAGCAAATGCAGCAGCGGAAAACGCCTACTTCGGTGAGGGGCATACGGAAAGGATATGTAAAAACTGCCGTACGCTGGCGCAGGGGCTGCAGCTTTCTCCGTTATTTGAAGACAGGATTTCAGATAGTTTTATAGATGCCGTGGAAATAGCCGCTCCTTTATGTGACATAGGGAATATTGCAATTCCGATGGATATCCTCCAGAAGAAAAACCGTCTTACGGAGGAAGAATTGAAGATTGCGAGGCAGCATACCGTCATCGGGGCAAAGCTGCTTGGCGATATCCGCACAGGAAGCGACTATAATGATTTTATGGAACATGCCATTGAAATAGCCCGGTGCCATCATGAAAACTGGGACGGAAGCGGCTATCCGGAAGGGCGGATAGGGGAAGACATTCCGCTTTCGGCAAGGATAACCTCTTTAGTCAGTGTATATTGTGCTTTGACTGAAAAACGTTCATACAGGGAATCCCATAGCAAGGATGAAGCGCTTTTAATGATGAAGGAAGACGCAGGGAAGAAATTTGATCCGGATATGTTTGATATTTATTGTAAAATATATCGCCAGCTTTGTTGATTGGCAAAGATGAAGGGAATTGGACGGAGAAACGTTGCTTGAATCATGTTTTATTTCTGCCGGGAAAGGGAAAAATACGGCAGACCGGGGAGGTTGAGATACTTGATTTCAGATGAGGAGTTTCTAAGGATTGCAAATTATTTAAAACGTCGTTACGGTATTGATATGGGCCAAAAAAAGGTTATAATGAATGGTAGGCTCGAAAATTATATGAAGAAGGAAGGCTGGAAGAGCTTCAACGAATATATGGATGCCCTCCAAAAAGATTCTTCAGGGAAACTGGAAAAGGCGTTGATTAATCATTTGACGACAAACCATACCTTTTTTATGCGGGAATTTGAACACTTTGAATATTTTAAAGATACAGTGCTTCCCTATCTCAGGAATAAGGAAAGCAATCGTAAAGATTTGCGTATCTGGTGCGGGGCATCCTCAACGGGGGAAGAACCGTATATGATTGCAATGGTCCTCAAAGAGTTTTTCGGAATGGATCATAAGTCCTGGGATACGAAAGTGCTGGCTACCGATATTTCCACGAAAGTCCTGCGTCAGGCTATAGCCGGTGTTTACAGGAGCGAAAGCATAGAAGCTCTGCCGGATAGGTGGAAGCGCCAGTTCCTGAAGAAAATTCCCGGGCAGGATCAATACGAAGTAACAGAAGAACTAAAAAAAGAAGTAATATTCCGTCAGTTTAATTTGATGAATCCGTTTCCTTTCAAGAAAAAAATGCATGTGGTATTTCTACGCAATGTAATGATATATTTCGATGGCCCGACAAAACAGGAGCTGGTTAGAAAAGTGTATGACTGTCTGGAGCCGGGAGGCTATCTGTTTATCGGTACGACAGAAACGCTGGATAGGGGCAGCAGCGCTTTTCAGATAATCCGCCCTTCAATCTTTAGAAAATAGGAAGGAAATAATGATATGCGTCCAATCAAAGTTTTGGTAGTGGAGGATTCCTTGGTTTTCCGGGAATTACTGGTACAAAATCTGAATAAAGATCCTTCTATTGAAGTAGTGGCGGTGGCAAGGGATCCCTTTGAAGCGAGGGATGCGATTCTTGCATACCGTCCGGATGTAATGACTTTGGATGTGGAGCTTCCAAGGATGAGCGGTATTGAGTTCCTGCGGAAACTGATGCCGCAATATCCGATTCCGGTAGTGGTCATTAGCGCATTGAGCGATAAAGTTTTTGAAGCACTGAATGCAGGGGCGGTGGATTTTGTGGCGAAGCCGGTCAATACGGGCAGAGCGCAGATAGAAGATTTTATCCATAATGAACTTAGTGAAAAAGTTAAGATAGCTTCTCATGTAAAAGTAAGCAATATCAAAAAAACGGCAATGCTGCAGACTGTCTATCAGCCTACGCAGCTAAAAGATAATAACCATATAGTGGCAATTGGCGCTTCTACGGGCGGTACGGAGGCAATTTTTTCCGTAGTCAAGGATTTTGGTCCGGATATCCCCGGAGTTGTAATTGTCCAGCATATGCCGCCCGGGTTTACGGAGATGTATGCAAAGAGACTGGACGGCCAATGCCGGGTCAAAGTAAAAGAGGCATGTACCGGCGATAGGGTAATGCGGGGGCAGGTATTGATTGCACCTGGAGGTGATAAGCATATGCGGCTGGTAAAGGTGAACGGTGTTTACCAGGTGGAATGCAGGCAGGGTCCGAAAGTAAACGGGCATTGCCCGTCGGTGGATGAACTGTTCCATTCCGTGGCAAATGTGGCAGGCGCCAATGCACTTGGCATTATATTAACCGGAATGGGCGGAGATGGCGCCAAAGGGCTTTTGGCAATGCGAAAAGCCGGGGCACAAACGATAGGGCAGGACGAATCTTCCTGTGTTGTATATGGGATGCCGAAGGTGGCCTATGATATCGGAGCCGTAAAGTATCAGGTAAAACTGGATGAGATTGCAAAGAAAGCATATACGCTTTTAAGTAAAATGTAGAGGAGAGATGGGATGAAAATTTTATTGGCTGAAGATGATTTTGTAACTAGGAAATTCATGGCAAACTTTTTATCCAAATATGGAGAATGTGACGTAACGGTGGACGGAATGGAAGCTGTAGATGCATTTATGCTTGCTATGGAAGACGATGAACCGTATGATTTGGTATGCCTTGATATCATGATGCCCGTAATGGATGGCTATCAGGCGCTGAAAGGGATACGTAATCTGGAAAAGCAGAAAAATATCCCGGAGGATAAAGCTGTGAAGGTGATTATGACTACAGCCCTGAATGAAGAAAGAAATGTAAAGATGGCTTTTGAACTTGGCTGTACCATATATTCCGGAAAGCCTATTGACCAAGGCCGGTTTGAGCAGGCGCTGAAGAAACTAGGATTGGTTTAAATAAAAAAGCTATTGAGCAAGGAAGGAGAAACATATGGCTGACGAATTTAACACGGAAGGCATGTTGGACATGTATTTGTTTGAGAATGAGCAACTGCTTGAACAGTTGCAGGAGATGGTGCTGGAGCAGAAAGATGCGGATTGTTTTGATGAGGACAGCATCAATGAAATATTCCGGACTATGCATACCATCAAGGGTTCATCAGGCATTATGATGTTTGATAATATAACAGCAATTTCCCATAAGCTGGAGGATGTCTTTTATTTCTTAAGGGAATCCCATCCCGAGAACGTTCCCCACTTGGAATTGGTGGAGCATGTATTGGAAGTAGAAGATTTCATCAGTGGGGAAATGGAAAAGATAAAAAGCGGTCTGGGTACAGACGGAGATCCGAAGGAACTTATCGAAGGGCTGGATCAGTTTTTGAATAAAATCCAGGGCAATGAAAACGCAAGCGAGGCGAAGGGGCTGCCTGGGAATGTGCATGAGGAACCGAAGCAGTTCTATATTGCACCTGTGGCAAGCAGTGCCAGCCGCTTTTATAAAATCAATGTCATCTTTTTCCCGGAAACAGAGATGGCGAATGTCCATGCCTATAAAGTAGTATATGCTTTAAAGGAAATCGCAGAAGATATCCTTTATTCCCCGGAAGATATTATTGCGGATGAAAGCAGCGCGCAGACGATTATTGAAAAAGGGTTCCGGATTCTTTTGCAGGCTCAGGCTTCGGAAGAAGAAATACGGAATATTATCGGTGTTGGGTATGACATTGATAAAGTGGAAATCTATGAATGTCTTGCGGAAGAGTTTCTACAAGGGTTTGAATTTGGGCAAGGGCAGACTTCTATTGACTTGGTTTCCAGCGTAGAGGAAATCGAAGCGAAGAATGCAGTTGCGGCGGAAGAGAAAAAAGAAGATAAAATTGCCCCCGGCGATTTTGTCATCAAGCCAAAGGAGCCGGGCAAACCGAAAAAGCTGGCTAAGGATAAAGCAAAATCGGATAAGGCTACTTTTATCAGTGTAAACGTAAGTAAAATGGATATGCTGATGGACTTAATCGGCGAGCTTGTTATTTCAGAGTCCGTAGTAATGCAGAATCCGGATTTAAAGGTGCCTGGCCTTGATTTGACGAACTTTAATAAAGCGGCAACGCAAATGGCAAAAATATCTACGGATTTGCAGAATGTAATTATGTCTATGAGGATGGTTCCTTTGACGAATACATTCCAGAAAATGAACCGTATCGTATTCGATGTGTCGAGGAAATTGGGAAAAGATATCAATTTCGAGATGGTAGGGGAGAATACGGAAGTAGATAAGAATATTATCGAGCATATTTCCGACCCGTTGATGCATCTTGTCCGCAATGCGGTGGATCACGGTATTGAAACGGATGAAGAAAGGTTAGCCAGCGGCAAAAAAGAAAAAGGTAAAGTTACACTTTCGGCAAAAACCGAAGCCGGAAAAGTTTGGATTAGCGTTACCGATAACGGAAAAGGGCTGGAGAGGGAGAAAATCCTGGCAAAGGCAAGAAAACAGGGTCTTTTGGAGGATGGAAAACCTGATTCCGCTTATACGGATAAGGAAGTTTATCAGTTTATTACCCTGCCCGGATTTTCGACTAATGAACAGGTAACGGAATATTCGGGGCGCGGTGTCGGGATGGACGTAGTTGTACAGAACATTCAGGCGATTGGCGGGTTATTGGAAATAGAAAGCACACCGGGCGAAGGCAGTACCATGAATTTGAAGATACCGCTTACTCTGGCTATTGTGGATGGGGTTGTTCTTGAGACGGGAACTTCTTCCTTCGTTGTGGAGACCGGTCTGGTAAAAGAATTTGTCAGTGTAAGGGAAGACATGATGATTCATGAACCGAGTGGGGATGAATTTGTAATGCTAAGGGGAGAATGCTTCCCGGTATTGCGGCTTGGCGATTGGTATGGCCTGAAAGACTACAAACGGTCTGTGGAAGACGGGATGATGGTTGTCCTTGAACTGGACGGCAAGACCATATGCATGTTCGTGGATAAACTGGTAGGGAAACAGGAAATCGTTGTAAAACCGATTCCTTCTTATATCAAGAAAATCAAAGGATTATCAGGATGTACGCAGCTAGGGGACGGTAGCATTGCTTTGATATTGGATCCTAGTGGGTTTATAGAATAAAATGGAGGAAAGGAGTATCCTATGGATGAGATAGGTAAAATCAAGACAGAATCCGTAGCATCTGTTAAGGATGGGCATGATGCACAAAAAGGGATGTACATGACTTTTTTGTCCGGAAACGAGTGTTACGGGCTGAAGATTCAGTATGTGAATGAAATTATCGGATTTCAGGATATCACACCGGTTCCTGAGACCGAAAATTATATTATGGGATTGATTAATTTGAGGGGCAAAATCATTCCGGTAATTGATGTTCATATACGCTTTAACCGAGAACCTTTTGAGTATAACGACAGGACTTGTATTATTGTAGTGGATGTGAAATCGACTCTGGTGGGTCTTATTGTTGAAAAAATTGCAGAGGTAGTAGAAATACAAGATGAAAATATTCTACCACCGCCGTCTATTAGCCGGGTTGACCGTTCACAGAATAAGTATGTATACGGGATTGGAAAAGTGGGGGATTCCGTTAAATTGCTTTTAGATCCTGAAAGGCTATTAAATGATGAAGAGCAGCTAGTGGTTGAACAAGCGAATGAATTAATGGTTGATGGAGAGTGAGGGTAAAAAATGATGAAGAATATGAAGATGAAGACAAAATTGATACTTGGTTTTTCGATTCCAATTATAATTACGATTATCAATATTGTAATTAGTGATGTAACGACAAAATGGGCGGCTTCCATTGCTGATGAAGCTTCAAAAGAACGTTTTATTACGATTTCCAGTTTTGCAACAATGGGTTTTGCAGCGCTTTCTGTGTTACTTACTGTATGGATTGCTTCACTTCTTATTAAGGTTATTGAAAAATCTGTGAAGCAGTTGTCCGATGCGGCAAAAGATATTGCTATGGGACGGGTAGACATCGAAATGGTAAAATATAATAATGATGAATTTGGCGATTTGGTGGATGAATATACCGAGGTCATTGAAAACATCAAGTATCAGGCAAAGATTGCGGAGGAGGTATCGCACGGTAATCTGACGATTACGGTAAATCCAAAATCCCCGGAAGATTTGCTCGGAAATTCCCTAAAGCAATTGGTGGAAGATAATTTTCATATACTTAGCAATATCAAGGAGGTTGGGAATCAGGTGACGACCAACTCTTCACAGGTGGCAGGCGCAAGCCAGTCTTTGGCACAGGGGTCTACCGAGCAGGCGAGTGCTATCCAACAGATTACAGCATCAATTGATGAAATTGCAGAAAAGACAAAGCAGAATGCAGATGAAGCAAATTCGGCGGCAGAGCTTGTATCACAGGCTATCAAGGATGTAAAATATGGAAATTCACAGATGCACGATATGATGGAAGCGATGGCGGATATCAATAGGTCATCTGAAAGCATTTCCAAGATTATTAAAGTAATAGACGATATCGCATTCCAGACAAACATACTGGCATTGAATGCAGCAGTTGAGGCGGCAAGAGCAGGCGAAGCAGGAAAGGGATTTGCCGTAGTTGCGGAAGAAGTAAGAAGCTTGGCGGCAAAGAGCGCGGCGGCGGCTTCCGAGACAGCGGAATTGATTGAGGATTCGATTAGTAAGGTAAATACGGGTTCCAGGCTGGCTGATGATACGGCAAAAGCTTTGGAGACAATTACCGGTGTTGTACAGAAGAGCGAGGTCATCATCAATGGCATTGCGGATTCCTCCAATTATCAGGCAACGGCAGTTTCCCAGATTAATCAGGCGATTACGCAGGTATCTCAGGTGGTTCAGACCACTTCTGCAACCAGCGAAGAATGTGCGGCAGCCAGCGAAGAACTTTCCAATCTGGCGGCAAGGATGCATGAATTGCTTTCCAGCTATAACCTTGGTACGGCTTCCACCGTATCCCCTATAAAAAGTGTAAGTTATCCATCCGATGATAATGAGCAGATTATTTCTTTAGGGGATGAGTTTGGAAAATATTAGAAGAAAGTATAATGGGAAACAATGGATTCCCATTCCGGCAGCAAATAGAAGAAAAGTGTACACATCCCTATTGTGTACACTTTTTTATATAATCTGATATATGGAGGTGCGGAATGTATCATATCGGGATATGTGATGACGGGAAAAATTTTTGTGCTTCTATGGAAGAAATGATATTGTATTACACAAGGGAGAAGGAAGTGCCGGCAGAAATAAAAATTTGGTATACAGGCGAGGGGCTTTTGGATTATTTGGATAAGGATGGGCATATTGATATTTTGTTTTTGGATATCGAACTGTTCCAACTGAGCGGGGTGGAAGTAGGGGATTATATAAGAAACCGGTTAGGGGATAGGAAAATGCAGATTATTTATGTGTCCGGGAAGCCTTCTTATGCGTTACAGTTGTTTAAAAACCAACCTATGGATTTTTTGATAAAGCCAATCGGGCAGCCGCAGATAGATGAGACATTGAATCTTGCCGTGAAAATACTTGGGAAAAATACGGGGAAATTTGAATTTCAGTGCGGCAGGGATTATTATTATATTCCCTTTTGCGAAATTATGTATTTTGCCAGTGACGGGAGAAAAATACGAGTGGTTAGCATCCAGGAGGAAAAGGAGTTCTATGGGAAACTGAAAGATGTGGCGGATAATTTGCCCCAGGAGTTTATTGTGATTCATAAATCGTATGTAGTAAACAGGAATCATATTGCGCGCTATACATATGAAATTGTGGAATTGATTGACGGAACAGTGCTGACAATCAGCAAAGCCAACCGGAAACAGGTAAGGGAAAAGATTTTGCAGGAAGGAATGTGAATATGATAAAAATAGTAATTTATTCATTGAGCAATCTTTTTCGGATTTATCTTCTCCGTAAATATATTCAAATATTTTTAGGGGATGAGATGGAAGACAAAATGAACATAAAGGAAATTGTTGTTTATGGAGGTTTTTTCCTTTTGAATACCGGGGCAAGCATTGCGTTTCATTTGGTATGGCTGAATATATTGCTTAATATAGTTGGAATCAATATGATTGTGTTCCTGTATACGAAATCGGTAAAGACAAGTTTGTTTTTGACCTGCTCCATTTATATGATTCACATGGGTTGTGACGTAATATCCTTTTTACTGTTGGGGAATATGAAAAGAGGGGAAATCAATCTTGTTTCCGCAGTAACGACTGCCATTTTGATTTTTATTTGTGAGTTATTGACAGAAAGGATTGTGAACGGGAGAAAAAGAGAGGAGGAAGGAAGCATTTCTCTGATTTTTGTGCCTGTCTGCAGTATGATAATCGTATGGATTCTTGTCTCCGTAATGGATAACGGAAGCCGGAAGATGTTTATTGTGATGGTGAGCGCCAGCCTGCTGATTGTGAATTTTCTTGTGCTTTATCTTTATAATGTACTTTTAAGAGCTTTTTCACAGAGATATGAAAATGAAATATTAAAGCAGAAGGTGCAGATTTATGCAAACCAGTTGGATATTATTTTGCAGAATGAGGATAAGGTAAAAAGGCTAAGGCATGATATGAAACACCATATGAATGAATTGAAGCTTTTGGCAATAAAAAACAAAGATGGGTCCATACAGGAATACATCGATAGTATGGAGGAATTTATCAACAACCCAAAAGAGATAGTTTCTTCAGGGAATACGGAAATAGACAGCGTTTTGAATTATATGCTTCAAAAGGCGAAGGGCGAATTGAAGGATGTGGAAATAGATGTGCAGCTTCCGGCGGATGTCAGTCATTCTTTTGACATTAATGTGATTCTTGGAAATTTGCTGGAAAATGCCATAGAAGGCGCGGGAGGAACAGAGGAAAAGCGGCTGCATGTGAAAATTAAATTGAAACAGGGGGTGCTGCGGATAGAAGTTGAGAACAGTTTTCGGAAGGAAATGCTTGTAACCAAAAAAGAAAGCGGTATTCTTTCCAATGGGATATACAAAAAAAGCATCCGGTTTCAAACGACAAAAGAAGATAAGGAGCAGCATGGGATTGGGCTGATGAACGTAAAGAAAATTGTGGAAAAATATAATGGGATTATGGAGGCGTACCCCAAAGGAAGCCTTTTTTATGTGAAACTAATCCTTTATATGTAGATTCCAATTATGACAAAACCATAGTCCAGTTTTAGCATGAAACGGCACAATTGTGTTTTTTGTGCTAAGTTACAAAATATAGTTCCCAGAAAGGACGTGGTTTCTGATATGGAAAAATCTACAAAGACCCTGGTGGCAATCATTTTTCTGCTTATGGTCTTGTTATTGAGCGGATGTGGAAGAGAGGAAGGAGACGGACAGGCAGACTGCCCGGTTTTATGGTATGAAAAACATGTGGTAGAAGGAAAACGATATAGTGTCATTGCAGTGACTAAGGAGGAATCTTATAGCTGCTATTATGGGAACCATAAACTGACAGCTACATATACCGATAAACAAGGGAAAAAAACAGAAAAGAAGGCATGCCTCCCGAAACAGTTCCATGTACAGGATATGGGTGTAGACAAAAAAGGGAATATATATGTGCTTTGCGGAGATTTGAAGGAAAAGAAACGGACCCTTTGGGAATTGGATGAAAAAGGAAAATTGAAAGAAAAAGAAAGACAGGTTTTGCTGTTTGAAGATACCAAAAGGGAACGGTTTATTGGTTTGAAAGGGGTAAATATGGAACAGGGAGGCAGGATTTATATTTGGTAGAAAAGACTTTATTGAATGAAAGAATATTGTGTTTTGCAAATAGAATTAAAGAATACGGCATTCCGTACCGGTTTCTAATCGTTATATTTTTAATCTGGCTTTTGGGAACCGGTACATTTTTTTGGGCCTGTTTTATTCTTGTAAAAAAAAGGATTACATATTTACTGTACAGGATTCGCAAATTGTGTAGACAGAATGCAAAAAATCGACTATAATCGTATATATGTGTATCGAAAATTTTTCAACAGTCAATGAATACGGAACGAAAGCCGTGGAAACCGCTGGTAATATAGAAATAAGGAGGGGTATGTTGAAAGAGAAAGAAAAATATGGCTGCAATTTAACGAGGGCACCAGCGTGAAAAGATTGTGATGTGTCTGTATGAAATGATATGAGAAAAAAATAAATGGCAGGCGAGGCATATATTTTCTATTTTGGAATATATCTCACCGGGCGAAAGGAATGTGGATTAATTATGAAAAATCTGAAAATTGGAAAAAAACTATTAATAACATTTATGATGATTATTATTTTATTCTGTTCCACGGTTGTAATGGCAATCTTAGGATTGAGGGAGAATGCGGATAAATATTCCGAATTTTATAATGTGGGGTATCAGGTAACCAACAGGGTTATGGATATGCGCCGGGGATTGCAGATTATTGTAAAAGACCTTGCATTCATAACGATTGAACACGACGATAGCAAGGCGGCAGGATATCGGGACGATTTAAATAAAGAAATGGGATTGATGGAAGAAAATGCAACTTGGCTGTTCCAGAACTTTGAAGGCGATACTTCTTTGTTGGATGCATTTAGAGAGAGCATGACAGAGGCAGTAGAAATGCAGGAAGCTGTTATTGCATTATCGGAGACGGATATGCAGGCAGCCCAGACTATGTTATTGAATGAATATCAGACTTTGGTAGAAGAAGCAGTGAATACGCTTATAAAAATAAGTGATGTTGCGGCAGGCAGTGCAGAGACAGATTATCAGGACACAGTTGTTATGCAGGATATGCTGATAATAGCGCAGGTTGGTCTGGCAGGGATTGCCCTTCTTATTACTTTGATACTTTCTACATATTTGACAAGGTCGATTGTACGTCCTACCCGTGAGCTGGAGACTGCGGCAAATAAAATTGTAAAAGGTGATTTTGATATTAATATATCCTACAAATCGAAAGACGAAATGGGAAGTTTGGCAAATGCGTTCAGGGATATGGCAGTTATTCTCGGAAATGTTATTTCGGATGCTTCCAGGTTATTGGAAGAGATGGCAAATGGTAATTTTGATGTACGTACACAGGCGGAAGAAAGTTATGTGGGAAGTTGCCAGAATTTATTGTCATCTATCCGTAAGTTAAACCGCGATTTAAGCTCTACAATGGGTCAGATTAACAGAAGTGCGGATCAGGTAGCGTCAGGAGCCGGACAGGTATCCTGTGGTGCGCAGGCGCTTGCACAGGGGGCAACGGAACAGGCTGCTGCTGTAGAACAGCTTGCAGCAACGATTACAGGTATTTCAAAGCAAGTGAATGATACGGCAGAGAATGCAAGAAATGCAAGGAACCAGTCGAATATGGCCGGTGATGAAGTGGAAGAATGTAACAGGCAGATGCGTGATATGATGGCGGCAATGGAAGAAATTACCCGTACTTCGGATGAAATCGGCAAGATTATCAAAACGATTGAGGATATTTCTTTCCAGACCAATATATTGGCATTGAATGCAGCAGTAGAAGCAGCCCGTGCAGGTGAAGCCGGCAAGGGGTTTGCGGTGGTTGCAGAAGAAGTGCGTAGCCTTGCTAATAAGAGTACGGTAGCGTCTAACGATACGGCGGTATTGATTGAAAGCTCTATCGCAGCAGTAGCCAGAGGAAAAGATATTGCCAGCGAGACAGCTAGTTCCTTATCCAAAGTGGTTGAAGAAGTACGTACTGCAGCATCTACGGTAGATAAGATTGCAGATGCAGCAGAAGAGCAGGCAGGGGCTGTAGAACAGGTCACGGTAGGTGTAGACCAGATTTCCAGTGTTGTACAGACCAATTCCGCAACTTCTGAACAGAGTGCGGCAGCCAGCGCAGAGCTTTCCAACCAGGCAGAGGTACTCAAGGGCCTTGTGGCAAAATTCAAGCTTCGTGAAGAATATGCTATGGGCGGCGTATCGAGCGTACAGCCTGTTTATAGCAGCGCACCGGAACCGATGGATGTTCTTGACATTGATTTAGGCAAATATTAAATAAACGAATAAAGAAAAGCCGGGGTGGATTTACCCCGGCTTTTTTCCGTATAGGAAAAAAGCAATAATCGCACTGCGGCGGAGGGGGGAGTGTGTCGCTGTCGCGACCCGCCGCAGGCGGAGAATCCTGCTTGCAGGATTCTTTTTCACCTTTTATGCGCAGCCCCGCGCAGAGGAAGTATTTTATTATGCGGCGCGCGGAGCGCACAGTGAGTAGGGGAAGATGAATCTTCTCTACTGGATTTTCAATTGCTTTTTCAGGGTATCCACCGTAATGCGGTATATGGCATAATGGATTAGGCTGATAATGATTAATAGGAAAAGACATATAAGAAGGGCAATTGCCTCATAGGATGTTATTTTCCCGTCATTGGCGTATAAAATCAACGTAAACAGCAGATACATGGAAGCCATGCCAACAGATGCCGGTACTTTAAATACATGGCTACATTGCTTTTTTATTTCCTTTGAAAGGAAATGAGGCGAAGCACCCAGCTTTTTTAAGTTGTCAAAGAGATACCGGTTGTTTAGTACGATTGTCTGACAGCGCGTATAGTTGATGATAAGCGCGGTGATAAGGCAGACTATAAAAATAAAAAGGAACATTACGAACAGAACACCTATGGTGCGCAAATAGTCATTGGCCAACAATATACGGAAACTGGGGCGGTATGCCCATAATGAGCGGAAGGATAGTGAGTCCGGATTATGCCTGTTGCTGGGTAAAATATGGAAAAGGAGGCGCCTGCAACCAGAAGAGTAGTGATAATCAGGCTATTGACTGTTTGCTTTGCCTGGAATTTCATGATGCTTCTGAATATTATATTTTTATAAGGTTTTTTCCGATTGATTTTCCAGCCGTGGGTGACTGTGTGCAGCATTGTCATATAAAGCCCTGCAAATATAGGCATATAAAAAAGCTGTAACCAAAATGGGGGATAGCTTTGAAACAATATTTCCCAGCCCCGCGGAGAAAGATAACCGACAACAGCACTGGTCAGAATCATAAAAAATCCGGCAGGACCGTACCATTTGCCGGGTTCTTTTACTGGTTCGTTCATATGTTCCTCGTGGATGGTTTCCATAATATTTTTCGTTTTTGCATACCGCCATGCTTGAAAGCAAGAAAATCCAATGGCCAAAAGAGTAAAAGGCTAATGAGACAAACAGGCAGCGGAAATCAAAGGTAAGAGCCATATCAGGGCTGTCTACCAATGTTAAACGAAAGAGGCTCCAGATGCCCCTTACAAAAGGGAAACCGGCAAGGACGCCTACTGCAATGGAGAAGCTGCTTATAAAGAAAACTTCCCGAAACAGTCCGTGGGCCAAGTATTTTTTTGACGACCCAAAGCCATCAGGATACCTAACTGCCTGGATTTGTGCCGGAAAAAAAGCTGTGACGCATAAATGGTGAATACCACACAACCGACTAGAGCCATCACAAAAATAGCATACATCTGTTTACGGCTGTCGCCGCCTATGGGGAATACCGTTTGTACTGTCTTGGAATACATGAGAGCGGAGTAGGCGGAAATAATCATTGATGCAATAAAATTGCAGAATAAGTATAACCGTGAGTGTTTTCTATCCGCTTGCTGCAGCTTTTTTCCAGTTGTTTTATATGTAATAATGGTTCCATAGTGTACCTCCTATAAATGAAATATCGTCTACATATTCATTTCTTTGATTGCTTCCAGCAGTTTGTCCTGGAACATACTGCGGGTTTTATTTTTTTCCAATTGACGGTATATTGTGCCGTCTTTTAATAGAATGAAGCGGTCGCAGAAAGAAGCTGCAAAGCTGTCGTGGGTAACCATGAAAATGGTTTTCCCCATCTGTTTTTTTGCTTCGGCGAAAGCCTCGATAACAGCGCGGCCTGATTTGGAATCCAGATTGCCGGTTGGTTCATCTGCAAGGATAATGAGCGGACGGTTAATCATGCTGCGGGCTACGGCAGCCCTTTGTTTTTCCCCTCCCGATATTTGTGCCGGATACTTGTTCATGATATGCCCGATTCCAAACATATCGGCTAACTGTTCCACAAGCTGTCCGGCATCTTCGTCTACTTTTCCCTGTATGATACGGGGAATAAGGATATTTTCCCGGATAGTCAGCCCGTCTAAAAGAGAGAAAGACAGAAGGGATATGTTACGTATTGCAATATGTGATGGTGAAGTAAAGGCCAGGGATGCACTTCGCATACAGTTGGAAAAAATATTGATAGAAGAATCGGAAGAAATTGTTTACGAATTTTCTTCGGGGATGAATGGGGTATCTTGGCTCGGAAAACATCCGGGTGAGATAGATTTGCTCTTTCTGGATGTGGAAATGAAAGGTTTGAACGGGATGGAAACGGCAGAAAAAATAAGGGAGCTGGATGGCAATCTTTATATTGTGTTTGTAACAGGGTATGATGACTATGTTTTTGAGCGCTATCGCGTGGGCGCCCTGGATTATCTTTTGAAGCCTGTTTCTTTAGAAAAACTATATGGCGTGCTTGAGCATATACGGAAAAAAGTGATGCAAGAGGAAAATAATAGTTTTACGTTAAGAAATATAGACGGGATATGGCGTTTCCGGCTGTCGGATATTTTATACTTTTATTCTGACAGGCGGAAAGTTTTTCTTGTCACTAAGAATGGAGAATATCCCTTTTACGCAAGATTAAATGATATCGAGAAGCAATTGGAGCCTCATTTCGTAAGAATCCACCAGCGTTATCTGGTCAATCCGGAGGAAGTGGACTATCTAAATGGGGAATCTGTCATGTTGGGGGATAGGAAACTTCCATGCAGCAGAAAATACAAAGAAACGGCTATGGGGAAAATTGCCAGGGCTATGATGGGGGCGGCTTCTTATGCTGACGGCATGTTTTATCCTTGTTAAATCGGTAATATTTATGGGGGATCCAGTCAACATATTAGGTATGACTGCGTTTTTCCTGTTTGCAGTCTGGATGTCCTGTGAAGGCAGCTTTTGGAAAAAAACGGAAGTTGGGCTGCTGTATATTACTGTTTTTTTTGCATTTAACGCCATCCGGGATAATTACATCATATATGATATACGTATGTTTTCCCGTCCACTGTTTACCTATTCATTAACTACGGTATGCAGTTTTTTGTTTGCGGTTTTATTTTACATCGGGATACGGAAATATGCGCCGGACGAGGATTATGAGCTTTCGGACAATATATGGAAATTATTGATTCTTCTTATGGCAACGCTTTTTAGCATTGTTTTCAGCATTGTCATATTATTCCATAAAAGAGAGCTGGGCAATAATTGGACAAATTCTTATGAATATGCGGTTATCCTTATGATTGCCTTTTTGTCCTTTATCAGCCTGTTCTGGTGTGTGCTTGTTTTGGCAAAGCAGCAGAAGCCGGAACGCCAAAGTATGTTTATGGAAATGAATAGCAAATATTACGAATCTTTGGAAGAGCAACATTTTGAAATACGCCGGTTCCGGCATGATTTTGCGAACCATATCCAAGTATTGTCCACCCTTTTGCCTGAGCGAAGGGATGAATATATTAAAAATTTGGCAAAGGATAGCTCTATCGTCCAGCCTGTGGCATACTGTGGGGATGCGACGGTCAATGCGGTGCTATCCGTTAAAAAAAAGTATGATGGAGCATCATGGGATATGCATGGAAATAGCGGTGGATATCCCAAAGGAACTCCCTTTTGAAAAGACGGATATCTGTGCCCTGTACGCGAATGCATTGGACAATGCAATGGAAGCCTGTATGGGGGTTTTGGAGGAAGAACGTGTGGTAATGTTAAAAAGCAAGGCACAAAAAGGGCTGTTCTGCCTGGAAGTCCGCAACCCGGCTGTCCTGGCAGGAAGAAATCAAGAAAGTTATTTTGTATTGTCTACGGAATCGGAATCAGGCCATATGCCTGACACATCAAAAATGGATAAAATAAACCACGGGCTTGGATTAAAAAGCATAAGGGAGATTGTAGGCAGATACGGGGGGAGGATGGAAGGGAAAACAGGGAACGGCATTTTTGAATTGTTTTTATACCTTCCGTTTCCGGTTAAGTGATAGTGTAGCATTTTCTGCATGTTTTATCCAATACAGTTCATGGACGTACATCCGGA